>WBZP01000471.1_pt2 | contig 21956 bp, 26 predicted proteins | sample 5204301 | NCBI WGS metagenome assembly WBZP01 (sample SAMN12412401, study PRJNA552823) | activated sludge metagenome | isolation source: activated sludge from nitrification reactor of wastewater treatment plant... | place: USA: Pennsylvania | collected 2017
GACGGTGAAGCCTTCTTCGGCGCCGACCGCCTGCCGCAGATCGAAAGGTGGCTGGAAAGCGGTGGATTCTGAGAACGGCATGAAGAGTATTTGCGTCTTCTGCGGCTCGAACGCCGGCCACGATCCGCGCTATCGCGCTGCGGCGGAAGCCCTGGGCCGGATGCTCGCCGAACGTCGGATCGAACTGGTGTACGGCGGCGGCAACGTCGGGCTGATGGGCGCGCTGGCGGATGCCTGTCTGGCGGCAGGCGGCACCGTGGTCGGCGTCATCCCCGAAGCGCTGATCGGCAAGGAAGTGGCCGGCCGCCACGTCGATCACCGGGCGCTGACCCGGCTCGAAGTCGTCGATTCCATGCACTCGCGCAAGGCGCGCATGGCCGAACTGGCCGGCGGCTTCATCGCCCTGCCCGGCGGCTTCGGGACCTTCGAGGAATTCTGCGAAATCTTGACCTGGGGCCAGCTCGGATTTCACGGCAAGCCGACGGGCCTGCTCAACGTCGGCGGCTTCTACGACCCGCTGCTCGCCCTGTTCGACCAAGCCGTGCGCGAGGGCTTCCTGCGCTCGCAGAACCGGGCGATGGCGCTGGCCGAAACCGACATCGGGCGCCTGCTCGACGCGATGGCCGCTTACCGGGCCGAGCCGGTCAGCAAATGGTTGAAGGAAGCGCAACAACTCTGAGACACGTAGCGTAGCAAGAACAGCGAGGCGACATGAGTACCCTGAACACCCAGCTCAATCCGCGTTCAGCCGAGTTCCAGGCCAACGCGGCAGCCATGCAGGCGGTCGTCGCCGATCTGCATGAGAAAGTGGAGAGAATCGCCCTTGGCGGCCCCGAGGCGGCGCGCCAGAAGCATCTGGCGCGTGGCAAGCTGCTGCCGCGCGAGCGCGTCAATGGCCTCCTCGACCCCGGCACGCCCTTCCTCGAGATCGGCCAGTTCGCGGCCTACGGCATGTACGGCGGCGACGTGCCGGCCGCCTCGATGATCGCCGGCATCGGCCGCGTCAATGGCGTTGAATGCATGGTCGTCGCCAACGACGCGACCGTGAAGGGCGGCACCTACTACCCGCTGACCGTCAAGAAACACCTGCGGGCGCAGGAAATCGCCCTGGAGAACCGGCTGCCCTGCGTCTACCTGGTCGATTCGGGCGGCGCCTTTTTGCCGATGCAGGACGAGGTCTTTCCGGACAAGGAGCATTTCGGCCGCATCTTCTTCAACCAGGCCAATCTGTCGGCGCAAGGCATTCCGCAGATCGCCGCCGTCATGGGCTCGTGCACGGCCGGCGGCGCCTACGTGCCGGCGATGTGCGACGAGTCGATCATCGTCAAGAACCAGGGCACGATCTTTTTGGGCGGCCCGCCGCTGGTCAAGGCGGCGACCGGCGAAGTGGTGTCGGCCGAGGACCTCGGCGGCGCCGACGTTCACACGCGCATCTCCGGCGTCGTCGATCACCTGGCCGAAAACGACGCCCATGCGCTGGCCATCGCCCGGCGCATCGTCAAGGACCTGAACTGGAAAAAGGCCCCTTCGGTGGCGTTGACCGCAACCGTCGAGCCCCTCTTCGCCGACGAGGAACTGTACGGCGTCATTCCGACCGACAGCAAGAAGCCTTTCGACGTGCGCGAAATCATCGCCCGCATCGTCGACGGCTCCGATTTCGACGAATTCAAGGCGCGCTACGGCACCACGCTGGTCTGCGGCTTCGCGCGCATTCACGGCTACCCGGTCGGTATCGTCGCCAACAACGGCATCCTGTTTTCCGAATCGGCGCAGAAGGGTGCGCACTTCATCGAACTCTGCGCCCAGCGCGGCATCCCGCTCGTCTTTTTGCAGAACATCACCGGCTTCATGGTCGGCCGCAAGTACGAAAACGGCGGCATCGCGCGCGACGGGGCCAAGATGGTGACGGCGGTGGCCACCGCCAAGGTGCCGAAATTCACCGTCGTCATCGGCGGCAGCTTCGGCGCCGGCAACTACGGCATGTGCGGCCGCGCCTACTCGCCGCGCTTCCTGTGGATGTGGCCGAACGCCCGCATCTCGGTGATGGGCGGCGAACAGGCGGCCGGCGTGCTGGCCACCGTCAAGCGCGACGGTCTCGAAGCCGCCGGCAAGGCCTGGTCGGCCGACGAGGAGGCCGCCTTCAAGGCGCCGATCCGCGAGCAGTACGAAACGCAGGGCCACCCCTACTACGCCTCGGCGCGGCTGTGGGACGACGGTATCATCGACCCGGCCGACACCCGCCGCGTGCTCGGTCTGGGGCTGTCGGCGGCGATGAACGCGCCGGCCGAAGAGACGAAATTCGGCATCTTCCGGATGTAAGGCCATGTACGTCCCCAAGCATTTCGCCGAAGACGACCTCGCCGTCCTGCACGACCTGATGCGCGCCAACCCGCTCGCCACGCTGGTCGGCCACGGGCCGGACGGGCTGGACGCCAACCACGTTCCGCTGCTGCTGGATGCGACCGGCGGCGCGAACGGCACCCTTCGCGGCCATCTCGCCCGCGCCAATCCGCTCGCCAGGCCGGGTGCGGTCGACGGCGAAATACTGGTCGTTTTCCAGGGGCCGGCGTGCTACATCAGCCCGTCCGGCTACGCCACCAAGGCCGAACACGGCAAGGTGGTGCCGACCTGGAACTACACCGCGGTGCATGCTCACGGCGAACTGAAAATGATCGACGACCCCGACTGGATTTTTGCCCAGATTTCCGCGTTGACCGCAGCCAACGAAGCCGGGCTGCCGCAGCCCTGGGCGGTCAACGATGCGCCGGCCGATTACATCGAGAAGATGCTCGGCGCCATCGTCGGCATCGAGATCGCCATCACCCGCCTGCTCGGCAAGTGGAAGGTCAGCCAGAACCAGCCGCCGGCCAATCAGGCCAGCCTGATCAGGGTGCTCGCGGGCATGCCGATGGGCGAACTGATCCGCCAGCAACAGCAACAATAGGAGGAGCCCGCCATGTTCATGCACCTGGAAATCGAACTGGACGGCCCGGTCGCCACGATCTGGATGAACCGGCCCGACCTGCACAACGCCTTCGACGAGGACCTGATCGCCGAACTGAGCGCCGCCTGCAAGGCGCTCGATGACGATGACGATGTCCGCGTCGTCATCCTCGCCGGCCGCGGCAAGAGCTTTTCGGCCGGCGCCGATCTCAACTGGATGAAGCGCGCCGCCGACAACGGCGTCGCCGACAACCTCGATGACGCCCGCGCCCTGGCCCGGATGCTGCGCACCCTGGCCGAGATGAGGAAGCCGACGATCGCCCGCGTCCAAGGAGCGGCGCTCGGCGGCGGCATGGGGCTAGCCGCTGCCTGCGACATCGCCGTCGCGTCGACGAAAGCCGTCTTCGCCACGTCCGAAGTCAGGTTCGGCATCATTCCGTCAGCGATTTCGCCCTACGTGCTGCGCGCCATCGGCGCCCGTCAGGCTTACCGCTACTTCCAGTCGGCCGAGCGCATCGACGCCGCCCGCGCCCGCGAGATCGGCCTCGTCCATGAAGCCGTCGACCCGGATCAACTCGACGCCAAGGTCCACGAGATTGCCGCCGCGCTGCTGCAGGGCGGTCCGCTGGCGCAGGCGGCCGCGAAGAGCCTGATCCGCGCCGTCAACAATCAGCCGATCAACGACAATCTGGTCGAGGATACCGCCCACCGCATCGCCCACCTGCGCGCCACGCCGGAGGCGCAGGAAGGCATCGCCGCTTTCCTCGACAAGCGTCCGCCAGCTTGGCTGGACAAGTAATTTTCGACGCAGATTGCGCAGATGAACGCAGATCGAGAACAGCCCAATGCCCAATTGACTGGAAGGATCATCAAGGTCTTTTACGAGGTCTATAACGAGCTGGGTTTCGGCTTTCTCGAATCGATTTATGAAAATGCCATTGTCGTCGCACTGGCTCAGGCCGGCTTGCCGGTCAGTCAGCAGGTTCCTTGTCCGGTCATTTTTCGCGGCAGTAACGTCGGCGAATACAGGATCGACCTGCTCGTTGCCGAAGCGATCATCGTTGAAACCAAGGCCGTCAACCAACTCCTGCCGATTCATGAAGCGCAACTCGTCAATTACTTGAAAGCCACGGGATACGAGATTGGGCTGCTCCTGAATTTTGGTCCCACTCCGCAGGTGAAGCGCAAGATTCTCTCCAACAAGAATCTGCGTTCATCTGCGTAATCTGTGTCGAGGATTTCATGTCATGTTCACCAAGATCCTGATCGCCAACCGCGGAGAAATCGCCTGCCGCGTCATCAAGACCGCCCGCCGCATGGGCATCCGCACCGTCGCCGTCTATTCCGAGGCCGACGTCAATGCGCGGCACGTTCGCCTCGCCGACGAGGCGGTGCTGCTCGGCCCGGCGGCGGCCCGCGAGTCCTACCTGGTCGCCGACAGGATCATCGAGGCCTGCCAGCGCACCGGCGCCCAGGCGGTGCATCCCGGCTACGGCTTCCTGTCCGAGAACGCCGACTTCGCCGAGGCGCTGGCGGCCAGCGGCATCGCCTTCATCGGCCCGCCGGCGGCGGCGATCCGCGCCATGGGCTCGAAGTCGGCAGCCAAGAAGCTGATGGGTGACGCCAACGTGCCACTGACGCCGGGCTACCACGGCGACGACCAGACCCCCGCCCTGCTGCACCGGGAAGCCGACGCCATCGGCTACCCGGTGCTGATCAAGGCCGCTGCCGGCGGCGGCGGCAAGGGCATGCGCCTCGTCGAAAACAGCGAGGATTTCGCCGATGCCCTCGCCTCGTGCCAGCGCGAAGCTGCCTCCAGCTTCGGCAACGACCAGGTGCTGATCGAGAAATACATCACCAAGCCGCGCCACATCGAAATCCAGGTTTTTGCCGACACGCAGGGCAACTGCGTCTATCTCTTCGAGCGCGACTGCTCGGTGCAGCGCCGCCACCAGAAGGTGCTGGAAGAAGCTCCCGCACCCGGCATGACGCCGGAGCGCCGCCGCCAGATGGGCGAAGCCGCCGTCGCCGCCGCCAAGGCGGTCGGTTACGTTGGCGCCGGCACGGTCGAATTCATCGCGACCAGCACTTTCGACAAGGACGGCTCGTTCTACTTCATGGAGATGAATACCCGCCTGCAGGTCGAGCACCCGGTTACTGAAATGATCACTGGCCAGGACCTTGTCGAATGGCAGTTGCGCGTCGCCGCCGGCCAGCCTTTGCCGCTCGCCCAGGAACAGTTGCAGATTCGCGGCCACGCGCTGGAGGCGCGCATCTACGCCGAGGACGCCAGCAAGGGCTTCCTGCCCGCAACCGGCAAGCTGGCCCGCCTGTCGCCACCCACCGAAAGCCTGAACGTCCGCGTCGATACCGGCGTCGAGGAAAGCGATGAAATCACCCCCTTCTACGACCCGATGATCGCCAAGCTGATCGTCTGGGATGAAGACCGCGACGGCGCACTCGCCCGCATGCGCAGGGCCCTCGCCGACTATCAGGTGGCCGGGCTGACGACCAATATCGACTTCCTGTCGCGCCTCGTCTCCTGTCCGGCCTTCACCGGCGCCGATCTCGATACCGGGCTGATCGAGCGCCAGCGGAGCTTCCTCTTCCCGGCGACCCAGGCCGTGCCGTACGACGCGCTGCTCGTCGCCACCGTCGGCGAGCTGCTCCGGGAGCAGCACAAGGCGCGGCTGGCCGCCAAGAACAGCGGCGACCCGTGGTCGCCCTGGCACGCGCGTGACGGCTGGCGGATGAACCTCTCGGCGGCCCGCATCATCGGTTTCCGCGATGGCGAAAGCCTGGTCGAGGCAGAAGTCCGCTATCAGCGCGAGCAATGGCAGGTCACCATCAACGGCCGGACGGCACTCGCCCGCGGCAGCAAGCTCGAAGGCGACCGCATCGCCGTCGAATTCGACGACCGCCGGCTGATCGCCAGCGTCGTCGCGGTCGACGGCAAGAGAAGCATCTTTTTGCAGGGGAGCACATACTCACTTCTGCGCGACGATCCGCTGCACCTGGTCGAGGCCGGCGGCGCCCACGGCGGCGGCCTGACCGCGCCGATGCCGGGCAAGGTCGTGGCGTTGCTCGCCCAGCCCGGCCAAAAGGTGGAAAAAGGCGCGCCGCTGCTGATCCTCGAAGCAATGAAGATGGAACACACCATCACCGCCCCCGCCGCCGGCACCGTCAAGGCCTTCTGCTACGCCGCTGGCGAACAGGTCGGCGACGGGGCGGCGCTGGTGGAGTTTGAGAGCCAATCGTGACAACTTGACAAGTTAACAGCTTGGGGCTATTTTTTTGGCGCATCAATGTCGGGAGATTGCCATGCAAACCGTTCAGGTCGGTGAATTCAAGGCCCGCTTTTCGGAAATCATCGAATCGGTGAAAGGCGGCGAAACGGTTGTGGTCGCGTACGGACGCAACCAGGAGAAAGTTGCGGCGCTGATCCCCTATGACCAGTTGCCGGCACGCCAACCCCGGCAACTCGGCGTGCTCGCCGGCAAGGCCGGAGTCCGCTTCGGTGACGACTTCGCGATGACCGACGAAGAACTGCTCGGCGCATGAAGCTGCTGCTCGACACCCATGCCCTGCTCTGGGCCATCATCGACCCGGAACAGTTGTCGCCTGCCGCCCGCTCGGCAATCACCGATCCGGCGGCTCAAGTTGCCGTCAGTGCGGTATCGTTCTGGGAAATCGCCATCAAGTCAGCGCTCGGTAAACTCACGCTGACCGGTATCACCCCAGAAGCCCTGGTCGATGCCGCGCAGCAGCAAGGCTTTGATCTATTGTCGCTCGGCCCGCGTCTGGCCGCAAGCTTCACCCGGCTACCGCCTGATCCGCTGCACCGCGACCCGTTCGACCGCATGCTGGTCTGGCAGGCAATTTCGCATGGTTACACGTTGGTTAGCCGGGATCGAAAGATAACGAGCAACCAGCACACTGGTTTGCGTGTGCTTTGGTGATGTAGCTTCGCTGAACCATGACCCCGGACTTTTCCCCGTGGCTTGAATTTGAAGCCTCCCTCGCCAACTGGATGAGAGCGTTCACAAGACCTGGCCTGACATTCAGAAGCGGGCGTCAAGCCATTCCGGGTTTTCCATCAAGCGGCTTCAGGGCCGACGCGCTGCTGACAGACGGAAACGTGTTGCTTGCACTGGAAGTAGAAGTCAAACAGACCCATCCTGATACCAACGTGGGAAAGTACTGGCTTTTGTCTGAACATCACCCGTATGAAAAAGTGATTCTGTTTCACGTCTACACCCCGGCCTACAACTCCTATGGCTGGCGCAAGACGCTTGGTGAGTTCTATGCGTCAAAGATGGCCATGGAATTACCTTTTGAATATCACCTGCTTGATTTTCGAAACGCGAAGGATACAGAGGCAGCGTTCGAAGAAGTCACCAAAGCCCTTGAAATGCGCATACGTGTCGAGTTTCACAATGAGTTGGCCAAATAAATTGGCCCATCTTGCCGCCAACCCTTATCGAGCCGCGCCATGCCTCTCCCCGCCAAAGTCAAAATCGTCGAAGTCGGCCCGCGCGACGGGTTGCAGAACGAGAAGCAGGTCGTCCCGACCGAAATCAAGATCGAGCTGATCGAGCGCCTGGCCGATGCCGGCTTGCGCGCCATCGAGGCGACTTCGTTCGTATCGCCGAAGTGGGTGCCGCAGATGGGCGACAACGCGGCGGTGATGCAGGGCATCAAGCGGCACCCTGCTGCGGTCTACCCGGTTCTGACGCCCAATTTGCAGGGCTTCGACGCGGCCGTGCAGGCGGGGGCGACCGAAGTCGCCATTTTCGCCGCCGCCTCCGAGACCTTCTCGCAGAAGAACATCAACTGCTCGATCGCCGAGAGCCTGAAGCGCTTCGAACCGATTCTTTCGGCAGCCAGCGCACTGGAGATTCCGGTGCGCGGCTATGTTTCCTGCGTCGCCGGTTGCCCTTACGAAGGCGCCATCGCGCCGGAACAGGCAGCCGGCGTGGCGAAATCACTGTTCGCAATGGGCTGCTACGAAGTCTCGCTCGGCGACACCATCGGCGTCGGCAACCCGGCGACGATCCAGCGCATGATCGAGGCCTGTACCCGCCATGTGCCGATCGCCAGGCTGGCTGGCCATTACCACGACACCTACGGCATGGCCATCGCCAACATCTACGCCTCGCTGGAGATGGGCATGGCGGTATTCGACAGCTCGGTCGCCGGCCTGGGCGGCTGCCCCTACGCCCAGGGCGCTTCGGGCAACGTGGCGACCGAGGATGTCGTTTACCTGATGTACGGGCTGGGGATTGAAACCGGCATCGATCTCGCTAAACTGGCAGCCATCGGCGACTGGATTTCCAGCGCCATCAACCGCCCGAACGGCGCCAGGGCCGGCCGGGCAATCTGTGCGAGGACTGTCCAATGAGCCTGATTTCCTCCATCGCCGATTTTCTGAAGCCGTCTCCGGCGCCCGCCCCCAAGGTATTGAAAGTGCTGGACCAGGTTGGCGAAATCGTCGATCCATTGCTCAAGTCGGCCCCCGGTTTTGAACGCAAGCTGGCGCCGGCCGTCGAGCATGTGCTGGGCTACTGCGAGGGGCTGATCGCGGCGCTTCCCGGGCCGATCGACATCGATCGTCAGGCCTTCTCCGGCGACCCGCTGGTGCACGCGCTGTTCGCCACCGCCGACGACATCGACCAGATGCTCGGACGCAGCCAGGCGGTCCGCGACTTTCTGGCAGAGCCGCAATGCTGGGAAAGCGAGTACTTCTACGCGCTGTTCGCCGCCCGCCGCCAGCAGAAGAAACAGCTCGGCATCGTCCAGCAGGGCGACACGCTGCAAGGCGATGTGCCGCAGATCGTCGTCTATTTCTGCGACCAGACGCTGGTCGAGCCGCATTGCAACCTCGAGGTCACGCTGGAAAACCTGCGTTGCCTGGGACTGGAAAGCCTGCTGCACACCTTCCATGACCATGTCGAGGCGCTGCGCAGCGAGCGCGACGGGCTGCGCGCCGATGTCTCGATGGAGCGCGCGCACCTGACCGTATTGCGCGGCAAGTCGCCGGGGCCGGAATTCGAGACGCACACGCGGCATCTGGCCGAACTCGACGCGCGGCTGCGGGACAAAGCCGCTTCCCTGATGCCCGACCAGTTGCTGGCGGCGCTCGCCGATTACCTGCGCGAACCGGAAGCCTCGCTGAGCCTGTCGTCCGTTAGCGTCACGGTGGACCGGCTCGGTGTTGTCACTGAGCAGAGCGATGACGACATCAATGTGCATACGCTGAAGTTTCCCGAGTTCCGTGGCCGCGACAAGCGCAACTACATGGCGATGCTCGCCCGCATCCGCCGCGACGAGGCGCAGGCGGCGGTCGACCTGGTGCAGGACCAGCGCCGCCGCTACATGATCATCTGATGATCGCCTCGCCCTGCATCAATGTCTGCAAGATGGACGACCAGAGCGGCCTGTGCTCGGGCTGCTTCCGGACGATCGAGGAAATCGCCGTCTGGGCGCGGATCGACGACTCCCGCCGCCTGGGCATTCTCGCCGCCGTCGCCAAGCGCCGGCAGGAACACGATCCCCGGGAAGGCGACCTGCGCTGCGACGGCGACCGGCATGGATAACGAGGAGCAATACCTCTGCGTCGGCATCTGCATGGCCGACCCCGATTCGGGCTACTGCCTGGGTTGCGGCCGGCCGCCGCTCGACGCGCCGGAGGTGTTCGCCGAGGTCGTCACCCTGACGAGAACCCAACGCCCGACAACCAGCGACCCGGATAACCCGGAATGAGTGTTCAACTCCCGGAGTCGCTGCTCGTCCTCGAGCGCGGCTGGCTGTCGGCCAACAGCATCGTTTGCTTCGATGGCGGCGATGCGACGGTGGTCGATAGCGGCTACGTCACGCACGCCGCCCAGACCGTCGAACTGGTCGCCCATGCCGTGCGCGGTCGACACCTGAAACGGCTCATAAACACGCACTCGCACTCCGACCATATCGGCGGCAACGCGGCGCTGCAGGCAAGGTTCGGCTGCGAGATCATCGTCCCGGCCGGCCTTCACGCCACCATCGCCGAGTGGGACGAAAACGCCCTCCTGCTCTCGCCGTTGGGCCAGCAGGCGGCGCGCTTCCAGCACGACAGCCTGATCCGCGCCGGTGATGAGATCTCCATGGGCGGCCTCGACTGGCGGGCGCTGGCCGTTCCCGGTCACGACATGGAGGCGCTGGCCTTCTACAACCCGGAACGGCGTATCCTGATCTCGGGCGACGCCCTCTGGGAAAACGGCTTCGGAGTGATCTTCTCCGAACTTCTCGGCGAGGCCGATGGCATCGCCGTCACGCGCGCCACCCTCGAAATGCTCGCGCGCCTGCCGATCGATATCGTCATCCCCGGACACGGCAGCCCGTTCGCCGGAGTCGACGCGGCTTTCGAGCGGGCTTTCCGGCGCATCGACAGCTTCGCCGCGGACATCGACAAGCTGGCATGGCATGCCATCAAGGTTCTGGTTTCATTTGCCGTGCTGGAAAGGCGCCGGCTGCCGGCCGGAGAATTCCCGGCATTCGTTCTCGGCCTGCCTTTCGCCAGCAGCATCAACCACCGCTACCTCAACCTGCCGGACGATCACCTTGTCGCACGCATCGAGCGCGAGCTGCTGCTGGTCAATGCCCTGCGCCGCGAGGACGGCTTCCTGGTGGCGGGTTAAGCGGCAGGCAGGGCGCGCTGGACCAGTCGTGTCCAGTAGGCAATGCCTGGCGCCAGAATCTCGTCGTTGAAATCGTAATGCGGATTGTGCAGGGTACAGCCGCCGCTCCCCGGCCCGTTGCCGAGCCAGACGTAGCAACCCGGCTTCTCGCGCAGCATGTAGGCAAAGTCTTCCGCGCCCATCGACGGCAGCTCATCAGTGAGCACTCGCTCTTCTCCCAGCACCTCGGCGGCGACGCCGCGGCAGAATTCGGCCTCCGCCACGCTGTTGACCGTGGGCGGGTAGCGGTGGTCGAAATGGACGCCGATCTGCGCCTCGTTCGCCGCCGCGACGCCGCTGCACAGGCGCTCGACGGCGCGCTCGACGGCTTCCTGGACCTCGGGCTTGAAGCTGCGGATGGTGCCGCGCAGCACGACTTCCTCGGGAATGACGTTCCATGCCGCGCCGCCATGGAACTGGGTGACGCTGACCACCGCCGCATCGCAGGGATGCAGCGTGCGGCTGACCACCGTCTGCAGAGCCTGCACCAGTTGCGCGCCGGCGACGATCGGGTCGACACCCTGGTGCGGCATCGCCGCATGGCAGCCGTGGCCGCGCACGCTGATCTCGAAGGCGCAGGTGCCCGCCATCACCGGCCCGGGCATCACCGCCATCTCGCCGGCCGCGATGCCCGGCCAGTTGTGCAGGCCGAATACCGCCTCGACCGGGAACAAGTCGAACAGTCCGTCCTCGATCATCACGGCGGCGCCGCCTTCCGATTCCTCGGCCGGCTGAAAGATGAACGCGACGCCGCCGTCGAAATCCGGATTGGCCGCCAGATGGCGCGCCGCGCCGAGAAGGATTGCGGTGTGCCCGTCATGACCGCAGGCGTGCATCTTTCCCTGATGGCGCGAGTGGTGCGGGAACTCGTTCATCTCGGCCAGCGGCAGGGCATCCATGTCGGCGCGCAGGCCGATCAGGCGCCGCGACGTCCCGGCGCGCAGGACGCCGACGACCCCCGTCCGGGCGATGCCGCGATGAACCTCGAGTCCGTAGCGCTCAAGTTCGCGGGCCACCACTTCGGCGGTGCGGTTCTCGTCGAAGGCCAGTTCGGGATGCGCGTGGAGGTCGCGGCGCAACGCCGTCAATTCGGCAAGAAAGGGCTGTTCAGGAAGAGGAATGGTCGCGCGCATGATCGTCTCCTTTTTGTCGTCCATTATGCCCCGGGTTGCTTGTCGACGCCGCCTTCATTATGCTCCGCGTTATGCAACTCGTTCTCATCAGCGGCCTCTCCGGTTCGGGTAAGTCCGTCGCCCTGCATCTTCTCGAAGATGCCGGGTATTACTGCGTGGACAACCTGCCGGTGATCATGCTCACGGTACTCGTCCGCATGCTCAAGGAAGAAGGTATCAGCAAGGTCGCGGTGGCGATCGACGCGCGCTCGGGGATCGGCATCGAACTGCTCCCGCAAAAGCTGCGCATGCTGGAGGAGGAAGGAACGCAACAGAACTTTCTCTTCCTCCATGCCGACGACGAAACCCTGCTCAAGCGCTATTCCGAATCGCGGCGGCGCCATCCGCGAGCCGCCGACGGCCAGACCCTGGCCGAAGCGATCCGCGCCGAGCGCGAATTGCTCGAGCCGATCTCGATGCTCGGCCACCGCATCGATACCAGCGGCCTCAAGGCCAACGCGCTGCGCGAATGGATTCGCCAGTTCATCGACGACGAGCCGGGACACGGACTGACGCTGATGTTCGAGTCCTTCGGCTTCAAGCATGGCATTCCACTCGATGCCGATCTCGTCTTCGACGTGCGCTGCCTGCCCAACCCGCATTACGATCCCGAGCTGCGCCCGCTGACCGGCAAGGACCAGGCGGTCATCGATTTCCTCGAGGAGGAACCCGAGGTGATCCGCATGCGCGACGACATCGCCCGCTTCATCGCCACCTGGCTGCCTGCCTACGTCCGCGACAACCGCAACTACCTGACGGTGGCGATCGGCTGCACCGGCGGCCAGCACCGGTCGGTCTACTTCGCGGAATGGCTCGGCCGAAAGTTCCGCGACCAGGCCCGCGTCCTGATCCGCCACCGCACGCTGGCCGGCGGCTGATGCGCTGGCTCGCCTACCTGCGGCCCGGCGACTGGCTGGTCATCGCCGCCGGCGCGGCGGTGGTCGCCCTCACCCTCCCCCTGCTCTGGCAGGGCGGTTTTGCCGAGCGCGCGATCATCCGCCTGGACGGGCGGATCTTTGCCGAGATCGATCTCGGCGGGCGTCGCGAAGTCGCGGTCCCCGGCCCGCTCGGCGCCACGCTGGTGGCGATCGAGCCGGGACGCGCCCGCGTCGTCGCCGACCCCGGACCGCGCCAGTATTGCGTCCGCCAGGGCTGGCTGGCGCGCCCCGGAGAAATCGCCATCTGCGCCCCCAACCACGTCAGCGTCCAGATCGCCGGCCGCACCCGCGCCTATGACAGCCTCAGTTACTGAACTGACCGTCACCGCCGAGGACCGGCGCGTCGCCTGGCTGGCCACCGCGGCGGTCGCCCTGTCGCTGGTCGACGCGGCGATTCCCAGCCCGCTGCCCGGCGTCAAGCCGGGCCTCGCCAATATCGTCACGCTGGTCGTCCTGATTCGCTACGGCTGGGCGACCGCCGTCTGGGTCAGCGGTTTGCGCGTGCTCGCCGGCAGCCTGCTGCTCGGCTACTTTCTCGCCCCCGGCTTCTTCCTGGCGCTGACCGGAACCACATTCAGCCTGCTCACGCTCGGCCTCGCCCGCCATCTGCCCGGACGCTGGTTCGGGCCGGTCAGCCTGAGCATCCTCGCCGCCTTCGCCCACATCGGCGGCCAGTTGCTGCTCGCCCGCCTGTGGCTGATCCCGCACGACGGCGTTTTTCTGCTGACCCCGGTCTTCGCCGCCGCCGCGCTGGTGTTCGGCACCATCAACGGCCTGATCGCGGCTAGACTGCTGGGGGAAATCCCGGCCGGGGAACCTCTCCGATGAACAAGACGATCTGCCTCGCCCTGACCGGCGCTTCCGGCATGCCCTACGGCCTGCGCCTGCTGGAGTGTCTGCTCGCTGCCGGCTGCCGCGTCCAGCTCCTCTACTCGCAGGCGGCGCAGGTCGTCGCCCGCCAGGAGATCGACCTCGACCTGCCGTCACGCCCGGCCGAGGTCAAGGCCGCCCTGCTCGCCCGGCATCCCGCGGTCGACCCGGAAAAACTGGCGGTTTTCGGCCGCGAGGAATGGTTCGCCCCGGTCGCCTCGGGCTCCAATCCGCCCGATGCGATGGTCGTCTGCCCCTGCTCGATGGGCACGCTGGCCGCCATCGCCCAGGGGCTGGCCGACAACCTGATCGAGCGCGCCGCCGACGTCGTCCTCAAGGAAGGCCGCAAGCTGATCCTGGTTCCGCGCGAAACACCGCTGTCGGCCATCCATCTCGAGAACATGCTGCGCCTGGCCAGGGCCGGCGCCGTCATCCTGCCGCCCAGCCCGGGTTTCTACCACCACCCGCAAACCGTGGCGGACCTGGTCGACTTCGTCGTCGCCCGGGTCCTCGACCAGCTTGCCATCCCGCACGCGCTGCTGCAGCGCTGGGGCGAGTGATGGGCTGGCTGGGCTTCGCCAGCCGGCAGGGCGACCGGGCTTCGCCACGGATGGAGATTCCGCTGTTTCCGCTCAATGCCGTGCTCTTCCCGGGCGGCGTGCTGCCGCTCAGGATCTTCGAGCAACGCTATCTCGACATGACCGCCGCCTGCATGAAGGAGGAGCGTCCCTTCGGCGTCTGCCTGATCGTCGCCGGCGAGGAGGCGGGCGGCGTCGCCGAACCGCATCCGGTCGGCACGCTGGCCCGCATCACCGACTGGGAGATGGAACAGTTGGGCCTCCTGCAGGTGACGACGCGCGGCGGGCAACGCTTCCGCATCGTCGACAAGGCGCTTGGTCCCGACAACCTGTGGCGGGCCGTGGTCGAAATCATCGCCGACAACGGTCCGCTGCCCTTCCCCGTCGAACGTCAGCGCCTGCTGCCGCTGCTGCGGAGAATCGCCGGCGAGATCGGTCCCGCCCGCATTCCCGAACCGCGCCGCTACGACGATGCGGAGTGGGTCGGCTACCGCATCACCGAAATCCTGCCGGTGCAGAACCTGGCCAAGCAGAAGCTGCTGGAACTCGAAGATCCGATTTCCCGACTCGAGATCCTCGAGAAGTTTCTCGACCAGCGCCAACTGCTCGACTGAATCGTGGCCGCTTCCCCCCGCGCCCCCACCCTCCTGGAAGCCATGCGCTTCTGGCTGAAACTGGGGTTCATCAGCTTCGGCGGACCGGCCGGGCAAATCGCCGTGATGCATGACGAACTGGTCGACAAGCGGCGCTGGATTTCCGAGCGGCGTTTCCTGCATGCCCTCAACTACTGCATGCTGCTCCCCGGTCCCGAAGCGCAGCAACTGGCGACCTATCTCGGCTGGCTGCTGCATCGCACGCGCGGCGGCATCATCGCCGGCGCGCTGTTCGTGCTGCCCTCGCTGCTCATCCTGATCGCGCTCTCCTGGCTGTACATGACCTTTGGCCAGACGCCTCTGGTCGCCGGCCTGTTCTACGGGATCAAGCCGGCCGTCGCCGCCATCGTCGTCCACGCCGCCCATCGCATCGGCAGCCGCACGCTGCGCAACGGCGTCCTGTGGGCGATCGCCGCAGCCGCCTTCGTCGCCATCTTCGCCTTCGACCTGCCATTCCCGGCCATCGTCCTCGGCGCGGCCATCGTCGGCTTAATCGGCGGCCGCCTCGCCCCCGGTCGCTTCGCCACGGGCGGCGGGCATGGCGGCAACGCGGCGGCATCCGCCGGGCCGGCGGTGATCGACGACGGTACCCCGACTCCTGCCCACGCCCGCTTCGCTGTCCCGCGTCTGCTTGCGGTTGCCGCTATCGGCGTGGCGCTGTGGGCGCTGCCGATGGGCCTGCTTGCCGCATTCCTGGGCTGGGATCACATCCTGACGCAGATGGGCTGGTTCTTCACCAAGGCGGCCCTGCTCAGCTTCGGCGGCGCCTATGCGGTGCTGCCGTACATCTATCAGGGCGCGATCGAGGACTTCGGCTGGCTGAGCAGCTCGCAGATGATGGACGGCCTGGCTCTCGGCGAATCGACGCCGGGGCCGCTGATCATGGTCGTCGCCTTCGTCGGCTTTGTCGGCGCCTGGGGCAAGGCGCCGTTCGGGCCCGATGCCCTCCTTCTTGCCGGCGCGCTGGCGGCCGCGCTGGTCACCTGGTTCACCTTCCTGCCGTCGTTTCTGTTCATTTTCGCCGGCGGGCCGCTGGTCGAGAGCACGCACGGCGACCTCAAGTTCACCGCACCGCTGACCGCCATCACGGCCGCGGTCGTCGGCGTCATCGCCAACCTGGCGGTCTTCTTCGGCTACCCGGTGCTGTGGCCGACGGGATTTTCCGGCGGTCCCGATCCCGTGGCGGCGGCCATCGCACTGGGCGCTGCCGTGGCGCTGTTCCGATTCAAGGCCAACGTGATCCACGTCATCGCGGCCTGTGCCGGCCTCGGGCTGGCCGCGCGTTTCTTGGCCTAGCCGGAGGGTCGACCGCAACCGCCCTCAGGCCGCCGGCTGCTCGGCGATCCGGCGGATCGACTGGCGGGCGTCGGCGGGCAATACCAGCTCGGCGTAGGTCAACGGCTCCAGCAGATGTTCATCGAAGCGCAGCAGGCCCCCCTGGTCCTCCTCGAGCAGTTCGGCATCGAGCAGACTGGCAACGAGATTGGCGAAATCCGACTTGTCGGCGGTCTCGGTTTCGCCGAAGCCATGGAGGAGCGCCAGGCGCTGCGCCAGCAGTACGCAGTCCTTCTCCAGCACCGCGCGCGTCAGCTTGCCCGACCCGCGCTGCTGCAACAGCGCCAATGCCAGGAAGTGGCGGCCCAGCATCGGCCGCAGCGTCTCGCCGATCATCTGCAGTTCGGGAAACTCCTGGCTGTTCGCTTCCGGCGCCAGCAGCCAGCCGTCGATTCCGCCACGGCGCAGCAGGCCGCGCCCGGCGAAGGTGCCGATGGTGCGCTGGATCTCGAGCAGCAGTTCGGCTTCCGACCAGCGCAGGAAGAGGGCCGAGCGCAGGATGCCGTAGATGCCGACAACGGCGTCGGTCAGCCGCTGCGGATCGAGCCGGCGGTTGTTGCCGAGCAGGCAGGCGATCAGCGCCGGGACCGCGAACAGGTGCAGGACGTTGTTGCGGAAGTAGGGAAGCTGCTTGGCCTGCGCGTCGACGACGCGGACCAGGTTGCCGAACGGATGCGGGACCTGCTCGACGATGCCGAGTCGCTCGGCATGGGCAACGACCTGCAGCGGATCGAGAACGCAGGCGATGCGCCGTGGCGAATAGGGCGCTCCCGCATCCAGCGCCTGGAAGTGCGCGATCATTCGCCGCAGGCCGAGCGCATCGGCGGTGCACCGCGGCGTCGCCAGCAACGCCAGCGCGACCAGGCTGACCGGATTGAGCACCGCCGCCGCGTTGATCCGCGTCGCGAGCTCGCCGGCCGCCTCGCGCGTCGCCACGCGCAGCCATTCGCCGTCCGTTTCGTCGCGCGCCGCGCGCCAGTCGCCGCGCTGCGCGTCGAGGAACCCGGCCAGCGGCAGCGGATCGCCAAAATTCACATGGACGTTGCCATAGATGCGGCGAATGCTGCGCACGCTCGTCAGCAGGCTCCACAGCGATTCTCCCTGCTTCGGGCGCCCGGACAGCTCGCGCACGTAGGTCTGCCCCTCGATCAGCCGTTCGTAGCCGATATAGACCGGGACGAAGACCAGCGGCCGGCCATGGCTGCGCACGAAGCTGCGGATGGTCATGCCGAGGATCCCGGCCTTCGGCGCCAGCGTGCGGCCGGTACGGCTGCGTCCGCCCTCGATGAAATACTCGATCGGAAAGCCGCGCGCCAGCATCAGGTGCAGATACTCGTCGAACACCGCCGCATACAGCGGTTCGCCCTTGAAGCTGCGGCGCAGGAAGAAGGCGCCGCCGCGGCGCAGCAGCGGGCCGACCAGCGGCAGGTTCAGGTTGATGCCGGCGGCGATATGCGGCGGTGTCAGGCCATGGCGGAGAATCAGGTACGAGAGCAGCAGATAGTCGACGTGGCTGCGGTGGCAAGGCACATAGACGATTCCGTTGCCCGGCGCGATGTCGGTCAGCGCTTCGAAGTTGTGCGTCTCGATGCCGTCGTAAAGATGTTCCAGCAGCCAGGTGAGCAGGAGTTCCGCCGCGCGCAGGACGCCGTAGGAGTAGTCGGAGACGATCTCCAGCGCGAACTTGTTCGCCTTGGCCTGCGCCTGGTCAAGCGGGAGTCCCAGCCGGGTCGCCTCCTCGCCGATCGCCAGGCGCACCGGATCGCTGGCGAGCAAGGTCTCGATCTGCGTGTTGCGGTGCGAAAGGTCGGGACCGATGGCCATTTCCCGTTGCCGGCGGAAATGCACGCGCAGCACCCGCGACACCTTGCGCTGCGCCGCCGCGGCGTCGAGCGGGGTGGCGCCGCCATGGACCAGTTCGCGCAACGACAGGGGCCGGTTGAAGCGCACCAGCGTCTGCCGCCCGTGCAGAAGCACCGCCAGAAACTGGCGCAGGCGGCCCGGCGAGCGCCAGGTTTCGGCGAGCAGCGCCTTGAGGATCGACTCCTGCTTGTCGGGGCTGCGGCCCCAGAGCACCACCACCGGCACCAGTTGCACATCGAGGGTCGGCTCCGCCACCACCGCCCGCAGTTGATCGACCAGCAGGCGGGACGCTCCCGGCGCGGAGCCGTCGTTGCGCCGGTTGAGGAAGAACAGCGAGCGCTTCGCCCTGACGCTGCCCAGCGCGAACGGCGCCTCGGCCGGCGGCAGGCCGGCGCGCCGGGACTCCTCGAAAAGGACCAGCAGGTTCGACAGGTGGCGGTCCTGCAGGACATAGCAGACAGGTCGCGCCGGATCGATGTCCGCAGCCGCCTCGGCGAATACCGTCGTGCGCACCCAGGCATAGAGCAGGCGCTGCGCCATCGGAACGAACCAGCCGGAAATGTCGAACAAGGCTCTCACCACCTCTCATGCAAGCACAGGCCACGGCCCGCCGGAGGAAATTCTAATGGGAATTCAGGCTGGGATACAGGCGCCGCGTGAATGCCCGCAGCGGGTCTTGCGCAATCCGCCGCGCCATTCGCAAGGGCACGGGCGGCAAGGACGGCAAGCCTTGCCGGGGCAGCGAAACATGCTATCGGGAAAGTCTGGAGCGGGCGATGGAAACAGAACGCCGCACCCAACCCATTGATTAAAAACAGCTTCTTGCTGTTCGTCCAATGGGACAAGACCGTATTATGTACCGTCCCGTCCTTCTTCGGCAAGTCAAGCTGTCTGCTGACGTCTTCCGACGGCCACCGACTGCCACCGAGGCTTGGCCTCCGTGCGTCTTCCCGACGATGCTCGGCTGTGTCCGATGGGCTGAGCCATGGTCGATCTGTTCGTCCAGGAAGTTCCCCCGCTGAAATTCTTGGCGAAGGTCTCCGCGCGCAGGTCATTTGACCTTTTCCACGGCCCTGATCGAACAATGCAGCGTGGCCCAAGCGCTGTGGCGGACCGCACGCGGTCCCTTGGTGTGTGACCTGAGAAACAGGTATCGCATGCACACCTGGGCGTCAAACTTATCAAGGCCACCACCATACTCTGGGACGCACTGTTAGCGCCGAAATCCACGATGGGCCTGCTTCTATTTCAGTCTGACAGCATTTCCCACAGGTCTCAGCACGCGTACGGACCAGTCGAACGTGCCCGGCCATGCTACATGGCGGCGATCTGCGAACTTGTGGCGAGCACGCTGATAGACCGCATGCACGCCAGCATATGTCAAGCGGGTCTTGCCGAATTCCGGCCGCGCAACAACGCTCTCTCCGGTACGCAACCGGCATGCGGAGAGGTTGCCGAAGCCATTGGCTATCTGGCCCTGGCCTACACCGGCAAGCGCCTGCCTCTGCAGGTGCGCCACAGCGCCGCCGGCCACTACATCGGCACCGCCGACGAAGACGGCCCGGTGTCCCGAGAGTCCGTCGAGTACTTCCGTTCGCAGCACGCCGCCGACCACGCCCTGACAACAGGCCGCTGGCAGCAACGCATCCACCCCTGACTTCCACTTACCAGGAGCCATGTCATGAACCAGTCTTTGTCCCAAGACGTATTTGATCAGATCGCCGCGGAAGAACGGCATTTCGCCGAAGCGCCGCTGGCCTTCTTCGAAGCGTGGAAACGCGGTGCGGAAATCGCCGGCCCCGAGTGGTTCGGTGACGGCACCCCCGAAGGCCTGCAGCGCGCCACCAGCAAGTGGGATCTGCGCCCCAAGGTGCTGTTGCTCAACGACGCCCTGGATGTCCTCAGCGGCGGCCAGCGCATGTTCCTGTCCGCGATGGTGAGCTTCTACAACGCTCGCGAGGGTGGCGCGATGCTCAAGCGTTGCGGATTCGAGGGGCTTTCCGATCTGGGAGGCCTCGATCTGGAGCGCCGCAAGGTCATTGCCGATCTCGCGCTGAACTACAGCGGTTGGTGACGCCGATCCGCTTGTTCGCCACCCGTTCCATTTTCCACCCATGAGGGACATGCGCCTCTATGCGAGGCCGTGTCCCTCCTTGTTCTCGACATCTCTTCAACCACCCGCTGGGGCTTGCTCCCCAGCCGGGGAATGGGCTCCACTTCCGCTTATGGAGAAAACTCATGTCCCCGAATTCCAACCCTTTCCTCCGCGGCTACCAGAACCTGCGCATTGATCGCTCCCTGTGCATCACCTGCGAGGACGACTGTCCTCCGGTCTGGCGCCCGCTGCATCCCAGTCAGGCGCATCTGACGGATGACCAGGTCGCGCGCTTCCCCTGCGTCTTCAGCAATGACTTCGCCCTGATTACCGAAGGCCAGGACATTCCCGAAGACCTGGAGGTCCAATGCCAGACCGAAGGCGTGGTGCGCACCGTGGTCTACGCCGTCAGCGGCGATGACTTCGGTCAGCCCGTGCACGTCGGCGACACCTACTCGGGGGAGGCCGCACGGGAAGTCGTGCGGCGACTGAGCTTCGAGACCGGCTTCTACAGCCGGTGCTGGGAGATCAGCAGTGCCCATCTTACTGCCGACGCAGGCCGCTTCCTCGCCGAGCTGGCGGACATCGCCACGCCGAGCGGTTTTCTGTTCGTCGCCTTCCGCATCCCGTACAGCCCCGCGATCGGCGTGAAGCTGATCGCCACCCCCTGGACGGATACGAACCTGCAGCATGTCGAGAGCATTACCGCCGAAGAGTTGCGGCAGGAACATCGGGCCAAGGGCATGCCGGAGTCCCTCGTGGAGGTATTGCACCTGGCGGCACTGGCCGACGTTCGCATGCTGGTGTTCGATGCCGGTGCGCCGGTGCTGGACGGATTGCCCTTGTACGACGACGAGTAGCACCTTCGAGCCCCCATGCGGGGCTCGTCCTTTTCATGGAACGTGGTGGCGACAGGTTGCCGATTTCCGGACCACAGGCGCCCGCGCCTGTCGCACGCTTCCCGCATGTTCGCTGGCGTTGCCGGCGGCATCCCAGGCAGTCGAGACCTTCGAGACTGCGATGCGGTTCGCCGCACTGGTTGTTTCTTTCACCGGACGCATGCCGTGTCCTTCCACCTCACCCTCAAGGGACATACCTCCCTTGCGGGCGGGAGTCCCTTGGTTGCCACAAGGAGTCTCCCATGGATACCCAAGCCATCCGCGCACAGATGCCGACGCTCGTTAGCGGCCACGTGCCTTCCAACGTTCGCAGCTTCAAGTTCAACATCTTCGACGGCCAGCCCAAGGTTTCGACGCTGGGCTTCCACATCGATCCCAAACCCTTCGAGGGCAAGGTCATCGCCACCACCGACGACGCCATTGTCGTCAAAACGGGACGCGCCGAATTCGCGGTGCTCGACCGGGCGCTGGTGACCGAGGTACCCGACGAGGGCGTCAAGGTGCAGATCGAACCCTACGCCCGACGCCGCTTCGATGGTCTGCGCGCCGACACGCCCGAGGAAGAGACCGCATTCACCGCCGATGGCAAGCCGTACACGGTGCAGCGGTTCGTGCTTGGTTCCGCACCGGCGAAGCTGCCGATCCCAGAGGTCCGCTGCCCCGAGCTGCAGGCGCTGATCCAGCAGATGGAGCAGCTGCCCGCTCCCGACGGCTACCGGCGCATCACCCATCTGCTGGTGGATGCCGGCGCGCGGGACTTCACCTGGGTCGATCCGCTGCCCAATGACATCATCGCGACGCCACCGACCATAAGTTTCACGGTGACCACGGCGAAATTCCAGGGGCGCGTCACCGTGCTGTATGAGCGCGGGCTCGATGTGTACGCGGTGGAGTTGCA
>WBZP01002327.1_pt1 | contig 21949 bp, 19 predicted proteins | sample 5204301 | NCBI WGS metagenome assembly WBZP01 (sample SAMN12412401, study PRJNA552823) | activated sludge metagenome | isolation source: activated sludge from nitrification reactor of wastewater treatment plant... | place: USA: Pennsylvania | collected 2017
GTTACCCACATCACGCAGCTAGTTGTCCCCAGGCTGACGCCGCTGATCAACAGATCAGAACTGTCGGTGCTGGGTGTTGAGATTGTTCATGCCCACGACGTACATCGAGACTTTCGAGAGGAGCCCCGACCGCATGCACTGCCCATTTTGCCGCAGCACTGACACTCGGGTGCTTGATTCTCGGGTCGCCGACGACGGGGGCGCGATCAGGCGTCGACGCACGTGCCCAGCGTGCGAAAAGCGCTTCACCACTGTTGAGCAGATGCAGTTGATGGTGCTCAAACGCAGTGGTTCCACCGAGCCGTTCAACCGCGACAAGGCAATCGCTGGAGTGCGCAAGGCCTGCAAGGGTCGGCCAGTCAGCGAGCACGATCTCGAGCGATTGGGGCAGGTCGTCGAAAACACCCTGCGCGCTGAGGGGTGGGCCGAAGTGCCTTCCCATCAAGTGGGCACGGCGATCCTTGAGCCTCTCAGCACCCTTGATCCGGTGGCCTACCTGCGGTTCGCATCCATCTATAAGTCATTCGATTCCGCCGAAGACTTCGAGGCCGAGATCGCCCAACTGCGGTTGGCCGAGGCCGAAACCAATCAGCCCGCACCCGCGGGTTAACCACGATCCGCTCGGTGCGCAGTGGGGAAGCTGCGCGCCGAGCTTTCAACAAATTCAAGCAGTATCAATTTCGGGGAGAGGACCCAGAACATGACCGAGACGGTGACCAAGAGAAGCAGCAGGACCAGCGCCAAGGGCAAAGGTCTGCAGATGAAGCGAGTCTTCTCCACCGAGGGCGTGCACCCCTACGACGAGATCAACTGGGAGCGACGCGACGTCGTCCAGACCAACTGGAAGACCGGCGCCACTGTCTTTGAGCAAAAGGGCGTGGAGTTTCCCGACTTCTGGAGCGTCAACGCCTCCACGATCGTGACCACGAAGTACTTCCGTGGCGCACTTGGCACTGAGGTGCGTGAGTGGAGCCTGAAGCAACTCATCGACCGGGTGGTCTCGACCTACCGCAAGGGCGGGGAAGACCACGGCTACTTCGCGACTCCGGCCGACGCTGACACTTTCGAGGCAGAGCTGACCTGGTTGCTGGTTAACCAGTACTTCTCGTTCAACTCCCCAGTGTGGTTCAACGTGGGCACGACCAGCCCCCAGCAGGTGAGCGCGTGCTTCATCTTGTCGGTCGAAGACTCGATGGACTCCATCTTGAACTGGTACAAGGAAGAAGGGTTCATCTTCAAGGGTGGCTCGGGTGCCGGCTTGAACCTCTCCCGTATCCGTTCAAGCAAGGAACTTCTCTCCAGCGGCGGCACCGCCAGTGGTCCGGTCTCCTTCATGCGTGGCGCTGACGCCTCTGCGGGCACCATCAAGTCCGGCGGCGCCACCCGCCGTGCGGCCAAGATGGTTGTCCTCGATGTTGACCACCCCGACATCGAAGAGTTCGTGATGACCAAGGCCCGCGAAGAAGACAAGATCCGCGCCCTGCGTGATGCTGGCTTCGACATGGACCTCGGTGGTGTCGACATCACCTCGGTGCAGTACCAAAACGCCAACAACTCCGTGCGCGTCTCTGATGAGTTCATGCGCGCGGTCGAAGACGGCACCTCCTTCGGCCTTCGGGCCCGTGCGACGGGTGAGGTGATCGAGACCGTCGATGCCCGTGAGTTGTTCCGCAAGATCAGCACTGCCGCGTGGGAGTGCGCCGACCCGGGTTTGCAGTACGACGACACGATCAACGACTGGCACACCAACCCCGAGACTGGTCGCATCACCGCGTCCAACCCCTGCTCGGAATACATGAGCCTCGACAACTCCTCGTGCAACCTGGCCTCGCTGAACCTGTTGAAGTTCCTCAAGGACGACGACACCTTCGATGGTGAGCGCTTCGCTCAGGCCGTCGAGGTGATCATCACTGCGATGGATATCTCCATCTGCTTCGCCGACTTCCCGACCGAGGCGATTGGCAAGACCACGATCGACTACCGCCAGTTGGGCATCGGCTACGCGAACCTGGGTGCGCTGTTGATGGCGATGGGCTTGGGTTATGACTCTGAGGGCGGTCGCACCATGGCTGCTGCCATCACCTCGCTCATGACCGGCACGTCCTACAAGCGCAGCGCCGAAATCGCCGCGGTTGTTGGCCCCTACAACGGCTACGCCCGCAACGCCGAGGCTCACCAGCGCGTGATGCGCAAGCACCAGTCGGCCAACGACGAAGTGCGTTCGGTCGACCCGGCTGACGCTTCAGTGCTCAAGTTGGCCACGCAGGCTTGGAGCGATGTGGTCAAGCTCGGTGCCCGCAACGGGTTCCGCAACGCTCAGGCCTCGGTGCTCGCACCGACCGGCACCATCGGCTTCATGATGGACTGCGACACCACGGGCATCGAGCCCGACTTCTCGCTGGTCAAGTTCAAGAAGCTCGTTGGCGGCGGCTCGATGCAGATCGTCAACCAGACGATTCCGCGGGCCTTGGTCAAGCTGGGCTACCAGCCAGAGCAGGTTGAAGCCATCGTTGAGTTCATCGGCGAGCACGGTCACGTCCTCGACGCACCGAGCTTGAAGCTGGAGCACTACGACGTCTTCGACACCGCGATGGGTGCTCGTGCGCTCAAGCCGATGGGCCACGTGCGGATGATGTCGGCTTGCCAGCCGTTCTTGTCTGGCGCCATCTCCAAGACGGTCAACCTCCCCGAGACCGCGACCGTTGAAGAGATCGAAGACGTCTACATGCAGTCGTGGAAGCTGGGCCTCAAGGCCACCGCTGTCTACCGCGACAACTGCAAGGTGGGCCAGCCGTTGGCTGACGCGAAGGCCAAGAAGGCTGACGCCAGCGCCGACGAGGTCAAGGTCGAGGTGGTCGAGAAGATCATTCAGAAGCCGTTCCGCAAGCGCCTTCCCAAGTCACGCGTCTCGCGCACCACGAGTTTCACTGTTGGTGGCGCCGAGGGCTACATGACCTCAGGTGCTCACGATGATGGCGAGCTTGGCGAGGTCTTCCTCAAGCTGGGCAAGCAGGGTTCGACTCTGGCCGGCGTGATGGACGCGTTCTCGATCGCGGTCTCCATCGGCTTGCAGTACGGCGTGCCGTTGGAAACCTTCGTCTCCAAGTTCACCAACCTGCGCTTTGAGCCTGCCGGTCTCACCGATGACCCAGATGTGCGCATGGCCCAGTCGTTGATGGATTACGTGTTCCGCCGGTTGGCTTTGGACTACATGTCCTTCGAAGAGCGCTCGATGCTGGGCATCTACTCAGCCGATGAGCGTCAGCGTCACCTCGAGACCGGTTCCTATGAGCCGATCGTCGAAGAGACCGGTTCTGCCGAAGAGCTGATCACTCACGAGGCGCCCGCCATCGAGGCTGCCAAGCCTGCTGCCCCAGCGGTGGTAGTCGAAGCACACACGACCGCAGAGTTGCTGGAGAAGATCTCTGGCACAGCGGTTGACTCACCCTTGTGCTTCACCTGTGGCACCAAGATGCGTCCGGCCGGTAGCTGCTTTGTCTGCGAAGGCTGTGGCAGCACCAGCGGTTGCAGCTGACACAGTTATGAGTCAGGGCCGGGCGCAAGCGCCCGGCCCTGAAGCTTTTTCCACCATGGACCGGCACATATCTGCCTGTTAGGGTGCGGCTAAATGTCATGACATTAGGAGTGCTGAGGTGTGGTTTAGTCCAACAGATTGCAACCTCGAGGAGTTCCGCGCGTTAGTCGAAGTCGCCACCGAGCCCGCCGACTATCCGCACGCAGCCCAGGTGATCGACAACGTGTTGATCTACCGCCTCACTGGCAGCGAAGACCGACGTGCATTGCAGGTCGAACTGGCCCATGCACTCCTTCACGGTCCAGGGATCGTGGTGTTCAAGCACGCTTTCGACGCCTCGGTTGTCGATCGAGCAACCGCAGCTTTTGAAGGTCTCATCGCCGAGCAGAAAGCCTCCGGCAACGTTTCGGGGGACCACTTCGCCAAACCCGGCGCCAACGATCGAGTGTGGGGGGCCTTGGACAAACTGGCGTTGGCCCAGCCCGAAGTCTTCGTTGAGTACTACGCCAACGACGTACTCGCCTTGATCAGCCACGCCTGGTTAGGGCCGAACTATCAGGTGACCTCCCAAGTCAACGTGGTCAACCCAGGTGGCCAAGCCCAGGTGGCCCACCGCGACTATCACTTGGGGTTTATGGATCGAGACCGGGCCCTGGCTTATCCAGCCATGGTGCACGCGCTCTCGCCGGGCCTCACCCTCCAAGGCGCGGTCGCTCATGTCGACATGCCAGTGGAAACCGGTCCGACGATGTATCTGCCGCATTCGCAGAAGTACCCAGCCGGCTACATCGCTTACCACGACAGTTCCTTCACCGAGTACTTCAATAACAACTACGTGCAACTACCCCTCGACAAGGGGGATGCGGTGTTCTTCAACCCGGCCTTGTTCCATGGAGCGGGCACTAACCGCACCTCGGATGTGCGACGAATGGCAAACCTCTTGCAGGTCTCATCTGCGTTTGGCCGGGCCATGGAAACCGTCGACACCACAGCAATCTGCAACGCGATCTATCCGGCATTGCGCGAGCGCACCGACCTCAACCTCGCCAACGTCGTGGCGGCAGCCGCGGAAGGCTATCCGTTCCCCACGAACCTCGACCTGGATCAACCGGTGGGCTCAATGGCTCCGCCCAGCCAAGCTGACGTGCTCAGGCAAGCGCTGAGTGAGAACTGGGACCCCGAACACTTGGCCTGGACTCTGGCCGCGCAGAACCTTCGTCGCCGCGTCGAGCCGTAGCCCTCACTTGGTCATGATGCTCCACGGGCCGTCCGCGGACACAGTGACCAGCGCTGGCCCGGCGAGCCCATCAACACTCATGGTTCCCGGACCAATCTCATTGGCCAGCAAGTTGAAATACCAAGCTTGGTCGTACTCAACAACAATGAAGTTGCCTTTGCCCTTGTGCTTCATGGTCCACGTGGTGGCGTCGCCGTCATAGATGAAGACTCCGGAGCTATTTCCCTTGGCGCCATCGGTGAAGTGGGCAGCACTGCTGAGCGGACTGATCTTGAGGGTCCACTTTCCAGATCCCTCGATGGTCAACTTGGCTGGCTGTGGCTCGAACTTTGAAATGCCAAAGGCCAATTGAACCGGGGAGCTGCCAGGTGAGGCGAAGTAGTTGAGGTCGGCGCGCTCGCCGTCGACAGAGCTGCTTTTGATGACAAGCGCCGCGTCTTTTGATGTAGCCAGGGTGATGATGCCGGTGCCTGCGGGGAGTTTGATTGTCGCGTTGCCTTCACCGGATTTATCCACTGGTTCGAAATCTGGGGCACCCTTAAGGCTTGGAGTCCACGTGGAGCTCGTCTCACTGGGTTGGGGGGTAGTTTCTCCATCGGCTCCGCCCCCACCGGTACGCAAGGCCACGATCATCGAAATCGCACCGACTACGAGCAAAGCCACCGCGATCGCCGCGACGAGCGCGATCACAATGCAGCCGATTGAGCGCTTGGGGGGCGCCGCGGCCCCCGGAGTGACTCCATAGGGCGTGGGTGCCGGGGTGGTGCCGTAGGCCGGAGTGGGCGCCTCATACGTCGTCGGCTGGGTTGGCGCGCCGTACGTCGTGGGTTGGACGGGTTCGGCGGTGCTTTGCCCGTAGTCAGGTTGGTCTGGGGTGACCCCAGGAACCGCCTCGACAGCAGGGCTCTCACTGACGACGGGGGGAATTGCGGAGGGAGCCGGTGGTGCCGCAGTCGGAGGAGTCGCAACCGCTGGTGCCACGTGGGCCGTCCACGAAGCGCCGTTCCAGTACCTGAGTTGTCCAGGCACTTGCGGGTCTGGAAACCACCCTGCGGGCGGAAGTTGCTGGTTCATCGAACTCCTTGGGCTAACCGGGCCTGTGTGAGCCAAGACTCCACCATCTCACTGTCAAGGCTTGAGCCCATACTCTGCTGCATCTGTTCTGCGCGGATGGCAACGGCCTCGGATTCCGCAATCTTCGGCGCCAAAACTTCGGCGTTGTAGCGCAGCCTTTTCGCCCCTTTGCGCACGTCGTGGGTGTCGATCGCGTTGGCCTCCAAGTCGCTAAGCCTGGCTTGTTCAGCATCAAAGACTTCGTGGGCGATTGGTTCGACGTCCAGGCGTCCTATCGAACCCCAATTGGAGTATGCAAGCGCGTGAAGATCGAGGAGGAGTTGGTGCACTGATGAGGAGGAGGCGACCTCCCGTGCCGATGCAAGCAGGGGTGCTCGCTGCTGGGCCAGCAAGGCCTCCCACTGAGGAAGATCGTCGGGTGGATCGAGACTGATCAACTCGTGAATCACGTCGATATCTCGCAAGGCACTGATGGATCGGCCGAGTTCCTGCAGCCTTCGGCGCAGCTTGGGTGCATGTGGTGGCAGGTGGAGATGCCAACCTCCCAACACACTGCGCAGGCGCCTGGCTCGCACTCGGGCGACGTGAACGTTCTCGGGATCGCCGAGGTCGCTCAAGGCGGTGCAGAGTTCGTCGTACTGGAGCTTGATCCAGGGCTGCAGGAGGGTTGCGAGGTTCACGCATACATCTTGGCGGACTTTGAACACGCATCTAGCCACCTGTGATTGCAAGCACGTCCCTCGGCGTGTCGGTACTATTTGTCGGAATTCGCCACTTAGCATTCGCCCATGGCAGCCTCAAAACGTCGACTCCGCGCAACACCACGGATGATTGCGGCCGTCGCCCTCATCGTCCTTGCGGCGATCGCGATCGGCGCGGCCACCTACTTCAACGCATTGGTGCCCTTGGTGGGCGCTGGCGCGCTTGCGGTGGTCTTGGGCGCACTTGCCACTCGATTGATGTACTCCGAGGTCGTTGAGACCCGCGTCATTGCTTCAGAGGACCTGGCAGACCAGGCATATGAATACCAATCGATCGCTGTGCAGACCTCTGCAGAGTCCCAGCGCGCGATCGAACTCTTAGAGCACCAGGTCGGCAAGGCTCACGAGGGCATCGAGTTCCTGGTCGGGATGCTTGACACTTCGGAGAACAAGCTGAAGTCGGCCCGCAAGTTGGCAGCCGATAACGCGATGGCGCTGAAGATCCAAGGGTTGGAGACCGACGAAGCGGTTGCTCGTGCCGATGCGGCCGAGGAATTGGCGGCTGAGCAGACCGCTCGTGTCGACGAGATCTCGGCTCAGCTCACAGTTCAAAGCACGCGCGCCGAGGTTGCCGAAGGCAAGTTGGCCGAAGCCAACATCCGCATCGTTGAACTCGAAATGGTTGTGACCGAGCAAGAGGTCGCCCTCACGGCTGCTCAGGTGCAAGCGCGTCACACCGCCTAACTCAGAGGCGACTGCCACACTGTCCCGCATGCGTGCGCTGCGACCGTGGCTTGCTGGACTTGGGCTGATCGCCTTCATCTGGCTAATTGGCCCCTTGGGCCTGCTTGGTGTCGTCGCGTTGGTTCTCTTGCGCGCACACATCCCTCGGCCGTCCATCAAGGCTGTCGGCGTCGTCGCCGTCCTATGCATGGCCCTCACCGTGGTTGCACTCACCCGTGCGCCGGGGAGCCTGAGCATCCCTCCAGGTGCAGGTTGGCTCACCAGTTCGTCGTACGACGGGCGCGCTGTGCGCGCCAACCCAGTGCCCACCTTCGCGCAGCCGCAGCACCCTCATCTGGCAGCCAACGGCAAGAGCAGTATGCACAACGATGGGTGGGCCACTGATGCCTACTCGTGGGCGGGGCCAGTGGGCAAAGACGTCGAGGTCACCAGCGCGCTCTACGGCATCTTGGAGTGCGCGACGGTGGCCTTCGATTCCCATGGTCAGATCGTGGGTCTGTGCGGGGACATTTCTGGTCCAAGCCTGCACCTGATCTCACCTGAGACTTTGCGGATCCTCAAGACTCGTGGGTTGCCTCGACGGATGCCCTCCAACCAATCGCGCCTCAAAGACTTGTGCGGCGGCGCCTACTTCTACCTCGACGAACATGACCAGGCAGTCGTGGCAACAACCGATGCCCGCATCGCCGTATTCGAGACTAAGGGTCTGACGCAGGTTGCGAGCTATCCCGTCAGTGTCCCCAAGGGTGACTGCCTCATCGCCTTGATGCCCGATTGGCAAGGTCGGATTTGGTACGCAACCAGACATGGGCAGGTGGGCTGGGTTGCGCCCGGCACCTCTAAGCATGGCGAGTTTCAGGTCAAGGGCACGATTGCCAACTCGCTAGCAGTGGACAGCAAAGCGCTCTATGTCGTGAGCGATCACGAAATGGTGCGCGTGCGCACCGATGGCCCGCGGCCCCGACTCGACTGGAGTACCTCCTATGACCGAGGTACTGAGAACAAAGTGGGCCAACTGAGCCAGGGCTCAGGCACTACTCCGACGTTGATAGGCGACAACAAGCTCGCCATCACCGATAACGCCTCACCCCGGATGAGGGTGCTGGTGCTGGACCGGCGCACCGGAAAGGTCACCTGCAAGGTTCCAGTCTTTGCCCGGGGGAGCAGCGCAACCGAGAACTCTCTGGTGGGCGTGGGTGACTGGGTCTTTGTGGAAAACAATGAGGGCTACGCAGGTCCGTGGAGCACCCTGTTGGGCCAGGCTGCCTCGCCCGGGATTGCTCGAGTCGACACGAAGGCATGCAAGCTGTCTTGGACTGCTCAGGTGTCTGCGCCCACCTCGGTGCCGAAGGCATCTGCGGCCACGGGCTTGCTCTATGTCTATGAGAAGCAACCCAATCTGTGGGGTGTGAACGCGTGGTACCTGACCGCAATCGACATGCGCACCGGCAAGCGGGCATTCCGAGTGCGCACGGGCATCGGGACGTTGTTCAACAATCACTACGCAGCCATTTCGTTGGGGCCAGATGGTTCGGCGTACATCGCCACTTTGGCAGGGATGATCAAGGTCAAAGACGGCTCGTAGCTCACATGCGCGAGTCGATCGCCAAATCTGGGGGTGGGCTTTGCTTGGGTTAGACCATGCCTTCCCAGACACCGAGCGAGATGAGTTATGACCTGCCCGCGACGGTGGAGGCCAATCTGAGCTTTGTCACTGATCGCCTTGCCGTGGGCGGAGACTTAGATGCATTCGAGCCCAAATCGCGACGCCAGGTCAAAGAGATCCTCGAGTGTGGCATCACCCACGTGCTCGACGTGCGGCTGGAGTGGACCGACCAGCCCGTGTGGGACATGGTGCCCGAGGTTGACTACCGCTGGGATGGCATCGATGACGCCGGACAAACCGTGCCGGCCGAGTGGTTCGATCGTGTGGTCACTTGGGGCTTGCGCGCCCTAGCCGAGCCTGGCGCCAAGGTGCTCACGCACTGCCACATGGGCATCAACAGAGGTCCAAGTGCGGGCTTCGCCATGATGCTCGCATTGGGTTTCGACCCGATTGACGCATTGCAGCGCATCCGAGACGCGCGCCCCATCGCCTATGTCGCCTACGCCGAAGATGCCCTTGCCTGGCACCACCTGTGCACCGGAGCCTCCGGCGAGGATCGTCGGGCCGATCTGCGGCGAGTGGCCGCGTGGCGACGCGAGCAGCGACTTGATGTTGCCGATGTGATTCGCCGGATCAGGGGCTCGTGAGAGGCTGCTGATGTGACCGACGCACTGAGCAAATATCAGGCGATGCGACGTAATGCGATCAGTGCATTCGTGCTGTCCTCCGCGGTTGCTTGGGGCATTTGGGTTTACACCAGCTATACCGTGCGCGGGTTTGAGCCCTACCTGCCCTGGCCGTTGCTGATCACTGTGGGCAGTGGCTGGCATCTGGTGCAGGTGCTGCGGCTTCGGCGCGGCATCATCAAAGTTCAGGCTCGACGACTGCATCGTCGCCGAAAGTCGCGATGAAGGCCCTCGTCTTCGTCCCCGTGGTCCTGCTGCTCGGGGGCTGTGCTTTGGCCCAGGTGCCTCGTGAGGAGCGCACGCCCTCTGCGTCAGCAACTGGCACCCCCTCGCCGCACGCCAGTGGCACCCACACAGGTCGTGTCGGCACGGTTGCTTGGGTCGATGACGGCGACACCGTCGATGTCAGCTTCGGTGGCGGGCGTCGCGAGCGGGTCAGACTCATCGGGATCAACGCCCCCGAAGACAACCCTGAGCGCGTGGAGTGCCACGGCAAAGACGCAACTAGCGCCTTGCGCAAACGACTCCCGCTAGGCACTCGGGTGGTGCTCGTGCGCGATCGGGGCCAAGACCGCCGCGACCGCTACGGGCGACTCCTTGGCTACCTCCAGTCAGGCGACACAGATATCAATCGATGGCTAGTGGGTCAGGGGCACGCGCAGGTCTATGTCTATATGCATCGACCCTTTGAGCGCTATGACTCCTATTCCTTGGCCCAAAGTCGAGCCCAGCGGCTCAATCTTGGTCTGTGGCAATGCTGATCCCAGCGGCCCGAGCAACCTCGGCGTACGCCGCAGCCAGTGAGGCAACACTCTCGTGGGCGTTGAGACCCGACGGGTTGGGTACCACCCACAATTGCACCTGATCGGGCCAGCCCGCAGGCAGTTCCACTTGCCGGCCCGCGGCGGCACGTGGGCGATCGAACCCGCTGCGGAAGGCGGTGATGCCAGCCATCGCAACGACCGCTGGTTGGTGCTCTATGACGAAGTCGATGAGTGCGCGGGCTCCCTCGCGTAGCTCTTCGCGGCTCAACTCATCGGCACGAGCAGTGGCCCGGCGGGCGAGGTTGGTGATCCCGAGCCCTTGAGCGACAAAGGCGGCGCGATCCTCAGCGGTCATCCCAGTGCGCGGATCGATGGGGGCGGTGATCACCCCGCCGGCGCACAACGCTGGATAGAACCGATTCGCCGGATGAGCGAAATGCGTCTGGACCGCCGCGGTCCAAAGCCCCGGATTGATCCCGACAAACAGCAAGCGGAGCCCAGGGCCAACCAGGTCGGGCACGGTCGAGTCGCGGTAACTGTCTAACTCGGCTTTGGTGAAGGAAACCACGAGCTAAAGGTGCCATAAAGGTGGGTCGGGCAACGTAGGGTTGCCCATCGAGATGACCACGCAGTTGCCCTTTGACCTTCCAGACCAGGCTCCCGTCGAGCCGGTGCGCACGCGCCCCTCGCGAGAGGCTCTGCTTGAGGGGCTCAACCCCTCTCAACGCGATGCGGTGATCCACGCTGGCGCGCCGCTTTTGGTGATTGCAGGTGCCGGGTCCGGCAAGACCCGAGTGCTCACTCGACGCATTGCTTGGCTTATCTCCGAGCGTGGCGCTCACCCTGGTTCGATCCTGGCGATCACCTTCACCAACAAAGCCGCTGCAGAGATGCGCGAGCGCGTTGAAGAACTCGTTGGCAACCGCGCCCGGATCATGTGGGTGAGCACCTTCCACTCGGCGTGCGTGCGCATTTTGCGCAAAGAGATCGACAAGTTTGGTTTCAAGAGTTCTTTCACGATCTATGACTCCGCTGACTCAAAGCGATTGATGACGCTGGTGTGTCGTGACCAAGATCTAGACCAGAAGCGCTTCCAACCGCGGGCGATTCTCAACTGGATCTCCAACTGCAAAAACCAACTCATCGAGCCTGATCAGGCAGTCAAAGACGCTCGCAATCAGCAGGAGGAGGTCTATGCCTCGGCGTACGTCGAATATCAACGTCGACTGCGTGTGGCCAACGCGCTCGATTTCGACGACCTGCTGACCACGACTGTCTACCTGATGCGAGCGTTCCCCGAGGTGCGCGAAAACTGGCGACGTCGCTTCCGCCACGTGCTTGTCGATGAATACCAAGACACCAACCATGCTCAATATGCGCTGGTGCATGAGTTGTGCGCTGACCCCTTAGAAGACACCGGCGAACAACGCACCCCACCTGCGGAGTTGATGGTGGTTGGAGACGCGGATCAGTCGATCTATGCCTTCCGAGGTGCCAACATCGCCAACATTTTGGACTTCGAATCCGACTTTCCCGATGCGGCCACCATCATGCTGGAGCAGAACTATCGCTCCACGCAGACCATCTTGACCGCTGCCAACTCGGTGATCAGTCGCAACCAGGGGCGCAAGCCCAAGAACCTGTGGAGCGATGCAGGCGAGGGCGCCAAGATCGTTGGGTACGTCGGTGATGACGAGCGCGACGAGGCGAGGTTCGTCGCCGAGGAGATCGATCGGCTCACAGATGATGGTCACGCGAAGGCTGGCCAAGTCGCGGTGTTTTATCGCACCAACGCCCAGAGTCGGGTGTTTGAGGAGATCTTCATCCGGGTGGGCATGCCCTACCGAGTCGTGGGGGGCGTGCGGTTCTATGAGCGCCGCGAGGTGCGCGACGGTCTTGCCTATCTGAGGGCGCTAGCCAACCCTGACGACGAGGTGTCGTTGCGACGCATCCTCAACACCCCAAAACGGGGGATTGGGGAGCGCGCAGAGGCGGCAGTGGACTCCTTTGCCAAGAGGGAGTCGATGACCTTCTGGGAGGCGCTACAGCGCGCCGAGGAGGCGCCTGGCATCGCCACCCGATCCCTCACCTGCATCCGAGGGTTCGTCGACATGATGAACGAACTGGGTTCGATGGTCGCCGGTGGCGAACGTGTCGATGTGATCCTCGAGCACACGCTGGCCAAGTCGGGCTATCTCGCGGAGCTTGAGGCCTCCACTGACCCTCAAGACGAGACTCGACTGGAGAACCTCGCCGAGTTGGTCGCAGTGGCTCGCGAGTTCTCCGACGATCCGCTCGTTGGCCCCTCGGCCGACCCTGCTGACCCGGACTTCGGCCCCCCAGATCTGTCCGACTTCCTGGAGCGGGTGGCCTTGGTTGCCGATGCTGACCAGATCCCCGATGAGCCCAGCGCAGATGATCCCGGTGTCGTCACCTTGATGACCTTGCACACCGCGAAGGGGCTGGAGTTCCCTGTCGTGTTCTTGACTGGGCTCGAAGATGGCATCTTCCCGCACCAGCGTTCCTTGGGTGATCGCCCAGAGCTCGAAGAGGAGCGCCGTCTGGCCTACGTCGGCCTCACTCGCGCCCAGCAGCGGCTCTACGTTTCCCGAGCGATCATGCGCTCTGCCTGGGGAGCCCCCATGCATAACCCGGCTTCACGATTCATTGACGAACTGCCAGTCGACCTCGTGGATTGGCGTCGTACTGCGGCCGAGCAATCGGCGTGGAACCGGCCTTCGATGGCCAGCAACTGGGGCTCAAACAATCGGCCCACCACCGCTGGCGCACGCCGGTTTAGCGCGGCTGCGGCACGCATGGATGTTGATGCTAAGTCGAAGACGGCCCGCGAGATCCCTGCGCTGGCTCCTGGCGACCGGGTGCAACATGACAGCTTCGGTATGGGCACCGTTGTTGTGGTCGAGGGAATTGGGGAGAAGTCTGTGGCCTCAATTGACTTTGGCACTCAAGGCGTCAAGAGGCTCTTGCTGAGGTATGCGCCAGTCGAAAAGTTGTGAGACGGGCTTAGGGGTGCAACCCGTGGTAGACCAACGCAGTGAACGGGTCGATCGGGTTTCCGCCACCAGGGCGGACCTCAAGGTGAAGGTGCGGGCCGGTGGTGTTGCCGGTTGATCCCAGCTCGCCGATGTGTTCGCCACCATGCACGACGTCACCAACATTGACCAGAGTTGAGGTCTGGTGGCAGTACCAAATTTCGGTGCCATCTTCGAGGGTCTCGATCGTGCGGTTCCCGTAGGCGCCAGCCCAACCAACCTCCGTGATCGTGCCGTTGGCCACCGCCATGATGTCGCTGCCGGTGTCGCCAGCGAAGTCCAAACCGGTGTGGCCATGGGCCCAAAGCCCGCCACCAGAGCCGAATCGAGCAGTGAGGTGATAGTCGACAGGGGCAACTGGCAAGAACCACTGGTTGAGCTTGAGCTTGCGGGCCTGACGTCCGGCAGAGAGTGCCAGTTGCTCCAAGGTGGCGGTGCGCGCCGCAGCGTCTTCGGTCACTTGGTCTTTGAGCTCGGCCTGGGCCGCGTCTTCTTCAGCAATCCGGTCGCTATCGCGGCTGATTGCCATCGCGCGGTCGCCGAGAGCGGGAGCCAGAGCGACCGCAGAAAGCCGATTGAGTTTGGCGGTTGACACATCGCTCGAGGCAACTGCTTGGCCGCTCATTGCGCCGCCAGCGGCGACCGCGACAGCAACGGAACCAGCCACAGTGGGGAGGATTGGGAGGCCGGTGAGGGGGTGTTTGGGGGTCGCTGCGCGCCGGGTTGCCTTCCGTCGACCACCTTGTGCAGGTGTCACGGAACGCGTCGGCGCTGAAGTGCGCCGATCAGCCCGGTGGTTTCCCATCGATTTCTCTTCCCCTAGAACTCGCCAGTACCCCGTGAGAGACCATAACGGAAAAGTCACGGAAACCACACTCGACGTCCACATATGTGGGCAACCAGACACCCGATGCGCATGGTTGCGTGTTAAGCAACAGATCCCCGTCCAACCCCTGGTGATGGTGGGGTGTTTGACGACTCGGTTTGACGGACTCCCAGACATGCGAAGCCGGGTTGTTGAATATGCAACAAATACCCTCTGACCAGTTGGTTAGGCTCTGGACATGTTGCGGATAGTGGTGGCCAAGCCCGGACTCGACGGCCACGACCGTGGTGCCAAGGTCGTGGCTCGGGCACTGCGAGACGCCGGGCACGAGGTGGTCTATACCGGTCTGCATCAAACTCCAGAGCAGATCGTGGAGACCGCAATCCAAGAAGATGCCGACCTTGTGGGCCTCTCGGTGTTGTCGGGGGCACACATGACATTGTTTCCTCGACTGATCGAACTCCTTGCCCAACGAGGTGCCGCTGACATCGGCGTCTTCGGGGGCGGCATCGTTCCCGAGGAAGACTTCGCAGCTCTTCGGGACTTGGGGGTGGCGATGATCTTCACCCCCGGTGCGACCACCACTGAGATCACTGACTGGGTCGCGCAGTACGAATCACGCAGTACGACGTAGAGGCATAGCTTTTTAGACGCATAGCTTTGAGGCGCACTGCGAATAAGCAACCGCTGAGTGTGAGCGGCGCCATAGCGCCTGACCGCTGATCGCTGCATGCTGACCCCTGAGCATGTCGACCCTTGCCCCGGCGTAGTGGCAGGCGGCTGAGCCGTCTAGGGTCGGTGCTAGCCCGAATTCAACCTCTTTAGACAGGTGAGCCTGTTGGACTTGATGGAGTACCAGGCGAAGGAACTCTTCGCCAAGCACGGCGTAGCCGTCACTCTCGGTAAGACCGTAGAGACCCCCGAAGCCGCTCGCGCGGCCGCCGAAGAGATTGGCGGCGTCGTGGTCGTCAAGGCCCAGGTCAAGGCCGGCGGCCGTGGCAAAGCCGGCGGCGTCAAGGTCGTGAAGACCCCCGATGAGGCAGAAGCAGCGGCCCGATCGATCCTCGACCTTGAAATCAAGGGCTTGCCGGTTAACCGAGTGCTGGTGGTGCCAGGCGCGTCGATCGAGGAGGAGTACTACTTCTCCTACCTGCTCGACCGGGCTAACCGTTCCTACTTGTGCATCGCAAGCGTCGAAGGTGGCGTTGAGATCGAAGAGGTCGCAAAGACCAACCCCGACGCGGTGAAGAAGATCTCGATTGACCCCATCGCGGGAGTCGATGCCGCCAAGGCTGCCGCGATCGCAGATGAAGCAGGTTTCCCTGCTCCCTTGCGCGATCAAGCGATCGAGATGATGCAGCGCTTGTGGGACGTCTTCACCAAAGAAGATGCCACTCTCGTTGAGGTCAACCCGCTGGCTCGACTCACTGGCGACAAGTTGGAAGCCCTCGATGGCAAGGTCTCCTTGGACGAGAACGCTGACTTCCGCCACGCCGACCACGAAGCCTTCGTGATCCGCGACGAAGAAGACCCCCTTGAGGCCAAGGCCAAAGACAAGAACCTCAACTACGTCAAGCTTGATGGCCAGGTCGGCATCATCGGCAACGGCGCTGGACTCGTGATGAGCACCCTCGACGTGGTCGCCTACGCAGGCGAACGCCACGGCGGTGTGAAGCCGGCCAACTTCCTCGACATTGGCGGCGGCGCCAACGCACAGGTGATGGCTGATGGTCTCGACATCATCCTCAACGACCCCGACGTACGCAGCGTTTTCGTCAACGTCTTCGGCGGCATCACCGCATGTGACGAGGTGGCCAACGGAATCGTCGGTGCCTTGGAAATCCTCGGCGATGAAGCCTCCAAGCCCCTGGTGGTCCGACTCGACGGCAACAACGTCGAAGAGGGCCGTCGCATCTTGGCCGAGGCAAACCACCCGCTCGTCACGGTGGTTGACACCATGGATGGCGCTGCCGAGAAGGCCGCAGAGTTCGCAGGAGCAGCACAGTGAGCATTTACCTGAACAAAGACTCCAAGATCATCGTGCAGGGCATGACCGGTGGCATGGGTTCCAAGCACACCACCTTGATGGTGGAGTCTGGCTCCAACATTGTGGGCGGCGTCAACGCTCGCAAGGCCGGCACCTCCGTCGAACTTGGTGGCAAGGACCTGCCCGTCTTCGGATCGGTGTCTGAAGCGATGGAGAAGACTGGGGCAGACGTTTCAGTGGTCTTCGTTCCGCCGGCATTCACCAAGGACGCCTGCATCGAGGCAATCGATGCTGGCATCGGCTTGCTGGTTGTGATCACTGAGGGTGTGCCGGTGCAAGACACCGCTGAGGTGTTCGCTTACTTGCAAAGCACCGCCAACGTTGGCGGCACCAAGATGATTGGCCCCAACTGCCCCGGCATCATCACCCCGGGTGAGTCGCTGGCTGGCATTACGCCACACACGATCGCGGGTAAAGGCCCGATCGGGTTGGTGTCGAAGTCAGGCACGTTGACCTACCAGATGATGTACGAGTTGCGTGACTACGGCTTCACCACTGCGATCGGCATCGGTGGCGACCCCGTCATTGGTACGACGCACATCGACGCGCTCGAAGCCTTCGAGAACGACCCCGACACCTTGGCGATCGTGATGATCGGTGAGATCGGTGGCGACGCTGAGGAGCGCGCAGCGGCCTACATCGCAAGCAACGTGACGAAGCCGGTCGTCGGTTATGTCGCTGGGTTCACCGCGCCTGAGGGCAAGACGATGGGCCACGCTGGCGCGATCGTGTCTGGCTCATCAGGCACCGCCCAAGCGAAGAAGGAAGCGCTGGAGGCCGTGGGTGTCAAGGTCGGCAAGACGCCGAGCGAGACAGCTCAACTCATGCGCGAGGTCCTGCAGAACCTGTGATCCACATTCAGGTGGCTGCCCGCACTTAGTGCGCGGTGGCCACCTGAACTGCTTTTTGCAGCAAGACCTCGAAGGCCGGATCTGGCTCGAGTTGCATGTCGGAGATGTAGCCAAACGACACTAGGACGATGCGGTTGGGCCCCGCAAACCCAACGCCTTGGCTGTCGTACCAACCGGTGTCGCATTCACTGCATGCTTCGGGTGCGGCCGCGCTCAAGGTCCGGAAAACTGCCTCACCTCCGGTGGTGGAAGTCGAGGTGACCTTGCCCGCTCCCCTGACAGGGTGGGGGCTCTCGAAGGGCGCAGTGCACGTCTTGAGCCAGCCACGCACCGTGTTGAAGGCTGTGCGCGCTGCCTCTGAGGTGGGGAACTCTAAGGCGGCAGTCGCGATGTGAGTGTTGATGAGGCGTAGGCCTGGGGCCGAGCCGTCGAACTCGGAGAGGGCCGATCGGGCGGGGTTGAGGCTGCGCAAGGTTGCCTCTTCGCACGCCAACGTGGGTTTGTCGGAGTTCGGCACCTGGTTCACCGTGGTGCGGTGGCCGCGCAAGATGGTGCGCACTTGGGCTTGGTTGAGCACCTTCAGCGGTGTTGTCGGCTGAGGGGTGGAGCTCGAGCCTGTCGATGGAGTAGCTGACCCCGACGCGGCGGTGGTTTCACCCGAGGAGGGGGCCGACGGTGCGCCGGCTCCACAGCCAACAAGCAGCGTGGTCGTGAGCGCGATAGCTGCGCACAGTGCTGTTTTCATGTGGGTCTCCTCATGTCGGTGCTCTTGTGACGCGGCCGAGGGCACCTAGGTTGCTTAGGTCACCGCATTGCGTGCGGAGTACGTCGGATCCAGGTGCTCCCCAGACTGGAGAACCTCAACCAATTGGTCAACCGCATCCCACACATCCACGTGACGCACATAGAGAGGCGCGAAGCCGAAGCGGGCTAGCCCAGGCTCTCGATAATCGCCGATGACGCCGCGCGCGACCAGTGCCTGCACGAGTGCGTAGGCATGGGGATGGGTGAACGAGACTTGGCTGCCACGAGCATCGGTCATCGGTGTCACGATCTGTGCCTCGGGCACTCGCTGGATCAGCAGATCAGCAAAGAGTTGGGTCAAAGACAGCGATTGGGCTCGCACCGATGCCATCTCGACGCCGTCATAGGCGTCCAAGGCGGTCTCAAGGACGCTGAGGGCCAGCACCGGGTGTGTGCCCGAGGCGAGCCGACTGACGCCAGGCAGCGGTTCGTAGTCAAGGCTCATGGCGAAGGGTGAGGCGTGGCCCATCCAACCCTGGATGGGGTTGTGCAAGACGTCATGGAGACGAGGGTTGACCCAGGTGAAGGCGGGCGAGCCAGGGCCACCGTTGAGGTACTTGTAGGTGCAACCAACCGCGAAGTCCGCATCGGCGCCCTCAAGATCGACCTGCACCGCGCCAGCCGAATGGCACAAGTCCCACTGCACGAGTGCGCCCACGGCATGGGCTTGTCTGGTGATTTCGGCCAAGTCGTACATCGCGCCCGTGCGGAAGTCGACGTGGGTCAGCGAGAGCAGCCCCACCGACTCATCGAGCGGGAAGTCATCGGGTGTGCACCAACGGATCTCTAGGCCCAGGAGGTCGGCCACCCCGGCGGCGACGTACCCATCGGTGGGGAAGGTGGCGCGCTCGATCATGATCACGTTGCGATCAGGGCGCATTCGGTGGGCAGCCACCATGGTCTTGAACAGGCTGACGCTCGTGCTGTCACCCACATGTACGTCGCCAGGTTGCGCGCCGATCAGCCGGGCAATCTTGGCCCCCACTCGGCGGTGGAGGCCGATCCAATCCGCGGAGTTCCACGATCGAATCAGGTCCGTGCCCCACTCGTTCTCGAGCACCTGCGCCATGCGTTGGCGCACCCCGACAGGCAGTGGGCCAAGGGAGTTGCCATCGAGGTAGTTGATGCCTTCGGGAAGCTCGAAACGCGACCGCGTGTGGGCTAGCGGCGAATCAGAATCGAGCGACTCAGCGTCGGCTCTGGTCAGCAGAATCGGTTCAGGCATGGACAGACGTTAGAGCATGGCCCGGTGAGCCACGCAATTACGGGTGATCAGTTGGGCGTGCTGCTCGGCGAGGGTGTTGCGGAGCTTGCCGGCGCACTTTGAGTTGGCCTTTTAAGCTCCAGGAGTCGGTCTCGTGCGCGTTGGGTGAGGGCCTCAAAGACTGCTTTCTCCATCGTGGCATCGCCGTCGGGGACAAAGTTGAGTTGGGCTACATATGGCCCCACTTGCACAATCCCCATCAAGAACCGCACGGTGGTCCTGTCTTTGATCTCACTATCGAGGCGCCAGGTGTGCCATTGCGAGCGGAAGCGCGAGGAGTCTTGGCCAGCAGCATCTGAAATCGAAGCGCTAAGTTGGCGGTCTTCGCACGTGCTCATGGCCTTGACGACCTCAGCTACAAAGTTCTTTGCGTCCTGCTCGGACTCGAAAGTCCCGATGGTTTCTGATAACCCGAACTGGTCGGGCAGCCCGGCCTCGGGGATCAAGAAGGTGCGCGTGAGTTGCGACTTCGATGCGCTGAAATCTGCGTCGTCGCAACTGGTCGCTGCAGGGTTGATTTCGCTGGGTGCGGCATCGGTGCCAGCCCAGGGGTTGGTGATGTTGCCTACGGCTGGCAGGTCAGCGACCGCGAGCATTCCGAGGGCTTCGCCACTGGGTGGCGGCGGCAACTCCTCGATCTCGGGGGAAAGTTCACAGCGGCCAGTGATGCGGCTGCCGCAGATCTTGTAAAGCGAGGAGTTCAAGGTGTCGGCCAAGGCAGTGATACCGGCCCCGCGGTTGCCTTGGGACTGCACGGTGGTCCAGGTCGTGATCTGACCAACGCGAGCGATCCCGACAGCGAAGTTGTTGGCGGGGGCATCGGCTTGTTGGGGCTCCGAGCGGAACTGCAGGACCAATGCTTCGTCGCCCAACTTCTTGATTTGGTACGACGAGAGCAGTTGAAGCCGAGCTTCTTGGCAACCTGCGAACCAGGACACCACGTTGGAATAGGCCTGCTTGGCCAACAAAACCGACTGGGAAACCTCAATGGTTTGTACGGCCTCTCGGCTGGGTTTGCCGGAGTAATCGAGGGTGCGCACGAGCGCTTTGCGTCCCTCGGGATCAGCGAAGCGCTCCTTTTGGCACCGAGAGTTGAGCCCGTCGCCCTCGGTGTTGTCGGTTGTGGAAGCTTCCTTCCACAGGGCAGGGTCGCCCAAGGGCTGCAAGGCGGTCGGGGTGAGCAACATGGCGCTGGTCACTGCGGGACCCAAGGCGGGTGCGTCTGGCAAGACGCTGCCCGGTGCTGCCTTCACCAGATATCCGGCGCCGGCTGTCAAGGCGATGGCTGCCGCAACGCCGATGCCTAAACGTCGCCCAGTGCGGACCTTGGCGGTGCGGCGTACATCTTTTGCCGCGGGCGGAGCTGCCTGGTCGAGAATGGGGGCGAGTTGTTCGAGCTTTGACGCGGCATCTTCGGGAGTGGTCTTGAGCGCCTCGCTGAGCTGGGTCAGCCCAGTTTCGAAGAGCTGGTCAAGACCGTCTTCGGGCTCATCAATGATGCGCGCAATCGTCTGCAGCGGAAGGTCGCTGAGCCCAGCCAGAACCAACGCTTTGCGAGGTTGCAGAGTCACCGCTTGCAGTGCGGTGAGGACACCTTGCTGCTCGGGGGTGATGAGCTTGTTGCGTCGAGTCGAAGGGCGATGAGTCTGCCACTGGGCTAGTTGCCAGGCGCGAGCACGGACAACATCGACCGGGTGTTCGTCAGTCGGGCCAGGCCAGTGCTGCCACAACTCTGCAAATGAGCGTTTGAGTGCTGTTTGGGCTACGTCGAGATCGCCACAGATCGCCAGTGTCTGCAGCAAAAGGGGGCGCCACTTCGAGGAGTAAAAGGTGTCGAAGTCGGATTCGGAGGTAGCCATCGCCCTCCGAGGGTACAAGTTGGACACCCCGATGGCTCAACTGATGTGGGGAACTTGGCATTGTCTTAGCGGACCAAGCGGGCGTGGCTTGCGCGGCTACGCGGCCCGACTGGGCGACGATATGACCCACCATGACCAACTCTTCCAACGCGAAAGCAGTGGTGCGCCCGCTGCCTGTCACTGCTGCCGTCGTGGCGGTGCTCAGCGGCTTAGCGGGGATTGGACTCTCGTTCCTGGGGCTGCTCGTGGGCTGGGGCATTGGTGGCACGCCCGGCACGGTTGGTGATGTGCTGCGATCGGCTGTGAACCTCTGGCTGCTCTCTCATCGAGCTGGGCTTCGCCTCGACAGCGAGTTGTACACATTGGCGCCCTTGGGGCTCACCATCGTGTGGGTCTGGATTGCATTTCGCGCCACCCGGTGGGCTGCGGCGACGGCCCCCCGCGCTGAACTTATTGACTTGGTCCAGGCTGGGCTGGTCTTTGTGGGCACCTACGCAGTGATTGCTGAGGTTGCCGCGGTGCTTGCCACCCGGGAGAACGCCAGTGCCAACTTGGTTCAGGTGCTCGCAGGCTCTGCCGGGGTGGCGCTCGTGGCCGGTGCTTGTGGCTTGGCGATCGGCTCGGGGGTGCTGAAGAAACTGCCATGGATCCACGACCTGCCTGATGGGCTTGATGCCCGCACGCTGCACCTGGGTGCACGTGTGGTCAAGGGAGTGTTACTGGCTGCTGCGGTGGTCGCACTAGCTAGCGGGTTGTGGCATGCCGGGGAGGTGGCCGCATCGTTTGCACGTCTCGATGTTGGTTTCGCTGAGGGCGCCTTGGTCGTCGTACTCATGGTGATGCTGTTGCCCAACGCCATCTTGTGGAGTCTGAGCGCCTTACTCGGCCCCGGCTTCAG
>WBZP01000208.1_pt3 | contig 21940 bp, 24 predicted proteins | sample 5204301 | NCBI WGS metagenome assembly WBZP01 (sample SAMN12412401, study PRJNA552823) | activated sludge metagenome | isolation source: activated sludge from nitrification reactor of wastewater treatment plant... | place: USA: Pennsylvania | collected 2017
GCCTTGATCTCGGCCTTTTCCTGATGGAAGGCGTCGTGTCCTTCCGTGAGCAGGTGGTTGAGTTGACCGGCCGAAATCTCGATCCCCCAGTCGTGCAACTGGGCCAGCAACAGCGGCTGGGTCACATGGGCCTGGTAATATTGATGCAGCAGGTAACTCACCAACTGGGGCCCGTAATGGCCGCCCCGAACCGCCGTCGCCGGCACCGGCGCCGTTACGTACTCCCCAGTGGGGAACCGCCACTGCTCGAGCAGATAACAGGTATTGTGGGGGCGAATCTCCAGATCCCGCACCACAAACCGCCGATAGCCTTTGAACTCCGCCCCGTCCGGTACGTCGGCCAGGGGAACCCGTTCGGTGGCGTCCATTTTCAGCTCCGCCGTCTTGGCCCGTTGTGGACCCCGGCGTCGCGGCGGATCGCCGTCCGCGGCAGCCACCGGTCCGGCCGGTTCCAAGGTGTTCGGCTTCAACTGGGGACGCGGCGGACCGCCTTGTAACCGCCGAAGCTCGTCCTCCAACCGCTGAATCCGCTCTTGCTGTTGGCCAATAATCTGCAACAAACTCCGCACCAGCGGGGTCAGCTCGTACTCGGCAAGCTGGGGCAGTTTCGGTTTGAAGGGCGGGATCAGCATGGCGTCCAGTATAGCCAATGGCACTATCGTTGGCAGCGTCTACCTGCAGTTAATGAGCATTTACCAAATACCTGGCTCCGCAACCGGCCCCCGTGTTCATCATTTTCCTCACTGACGGCGGCAATGCGGACAAGCCGGGGTCTGCTCGGGATACGTGTAAATTTTTATCACTTCTTACTGGTTGAAGGGATGGTGTCCGAAAAAGGGTTTGCGGCTATAGTTTTCAACTATTTGTTTTTAAAACATTTATTATACAAGTAAGCGTGTCCAATAAGGTTTACCTTTCAGGACACTAATACCGTTAAAAAATGGGGTCTCGCCTTTCACATTTGAAGTTTTGCATCTCACCAGGAGGCTGATTTATAAGCCGTTATAGCTAGCAGAACTGTTGTGTGATAAAAATTTACACGTATCCCGAGCAAGCCCCAAGCCCGCCAGCGCCGAAGTCATCCGCGAATTGTCAAAACTGCCCATCTTTGTGCAGTTCGTGGGCATTGGCAAAGAGGATTTTCCGTTTCTGCACAAGCTGGATGAGTTGCCGGGTCGGTTGATCGACAATGCCGGATTTATGGCCGTCAATGATATAGATACCATCAAGGATGCTGAACTTTATGACCGGCTATTGAACGAGTTTCCGCAATGGCTGGTGAAAGCACGAGAGAAAAGTTTACTGTGAAAAATTACCACGACCGTTTACCTATTTCAGTCTCTAAATCCTGCATCCGCCGCTGTAATTCCTTGCTTGGCAACCGTATCAACGGATCACTGGTAAGCATGAGCAGTACGGCGTGAAGAGTAGCAGCGTTGACCGTCCCCCGTTCGTAGGCTTGATCCAGTATCCACAGAATCCCGTGTGTCTCTACCCGATGCTTCTCAGCCACGCTGCGTAATCCCTGATCGCCGGTCAGCAAAACGGCGTCCACCGTGGTTTCCGCCATGACCAAGGCGAAACAATCATTGAGGCTCAGGGCGGGATAGCGATTGCTGTATTCGCCGGCTTTCCCGACCTGTGGCCCGTCCAGTTCGCCCAGCGTGAAGCCGATTTCGAGCAATTGCTCGCGGCGGTAGTGGTGCAGGGTGATGAGTTCATCGTTATACAGCACATCGGGGATGACGAACCGATAGGGCAGTTGCAGCAGGCATTCCAGCAACCGGGTTTTCGCCAGATCGATCAGCGCTGAACTGTCGTTAATGATGATCCGCATTCGCCGTCCCTGGCCCTTGAATCGCGGCGGCAATCGCCTCGGTCGGTCGTTGCAGCAGTTCCGCCGCCTTGGGCAAGCCGATCAGTCCCTCGGCCAGCGCCCGGTAGCACAGTTGCTCGAACCGTTCCGGCGCTTCGAGGGTGCCCGTTTGACCAGGCGGTTCCAGCGGTTCCAGCGGTTCCGGTTCTGCCATGCGCCAACCCTTGGCGAAGGTCTGGAAGGCGTAGGCCAGGGCGGAATGCGAGAGGATACCCAACCGCTCGCAGCGCACCAGCAGGGCAGCGGCGCTGACCCGATAGCCGCGTTTCACCGGCATCAATTCCGGGGGACTGATGGCGTGGCGGTGGTTGCCGAAATCTTGTCGGACGGAAACGGCGGGCATCAGGAAGGCGCTGGCAAAGTGTTTGGCGGCGGCTTCCGCACCCACCGGCGAGGCGTCGTCGATCAGCCGGTGACCGAGTTCATGGGCCAGCGTCAACCGGCGGCGCTCCAAGGTCGTGGCCTGGTTGACCACGATGCAGGGTACGGCCTCCCGCTCTGGACGCTGCACCAGACCGGTCAACCCGTACACGCCAGCGGGCAGCGGGAGAAGTAAGACCTTGATCCCGTGCTGCTCCAGCAGTTGGGTCAGGTTCGGAATCGGGTCCAGCCCCAGCTTCCATTGCGCTCGGACCTGTTCCGCCAGCGCCTCACACTCCGCTAAGTCGCTGATGACCCGGCGTTGCGGGTCGGGCAATGGATGATTCCAGCAGGCGCTATCCAGTTCGAGAATCGCCTCAACCATCAGATAGCGTTCCACCTGTTCCAGCACCTCGGCCTCAACGCGGGCGCGGTCTTTGGCGGTCGTGCCCGCTTTCTTGCGAAATTCCACCCCGTCCAGGCTGGCCCGCATCGGACTCAGCAGGTAGCCGATGGACACCTCCAGCACCCGCGCCAAAGCGATCAGCACCAGCGAACCCGGCATCATGTCGCCGCGTTCATACTTGCCGATGGCTTGGGCGCTGACTTGGCGGTTCAGGCGGTCCTCCAAATCGCGGAGGGACAGCCCGGCCCGCTTGCGCGCCAGTTTGAGGCGTTCGCCGAACATGAGTAGAGCAACTTTGTTGTTTACAAAAATTTAATATATTAAAAATTGTAAACTATGGTACGCTGTAATTTAAGATGTGCCAAGTCCTATTTTCAGTAACCTTGCGAGGTGCTCCATGGCAAAAGATAAGCGTTCCAGTGGTGATCGTACCGTCAACAAAAGCGCCGAAACGGGCCGGTTCGTGTCGGACAAGGCGGTGAAGAAAAACCCGAAGACGACCTATCAACAGACGGTCAAGAAAGACAAGTAATGGCCTTTGAAGAAAGCGCGGGTAAATCCCGATGCTCGACAAACTTATCAGCGGCGGCCAGACCGGTGTAGGCCGGGCGGCGCTGGGGAACCACAGTGAGTGAACGGGCGTGGGAGCGCTCCGGTGCTTGAAAAGATTATCAGCGGCGGCCAAACCGGCGTTGACCGGGCCGGCCTCGATGTCGGGCTGGCCCTGGGCTTGCCCATTGGCGGCTGGTGTCCCAAGGGCCGGCGGGCTGAGGACGGAGTGATTCCCGACCGCTACCCGTTGACCGAAACCTCGGAGCGCAACTATGAGGCCCGCACCCGCCGCAACATTGAGGATTCGGACGGAACGCTGATTCTCAACCTGGGCACACTGGACGGGGGAACGGCGCTGACCGCCCGCCACGCCCGCCAGATCGGCAAGCCGTGTCTGATCGTGGCGCTGGAAGCAGGGATTGAACCGGCGACGTTCCGGGACTGGTTGGCGGCCAACCACATCACCGTGCTGAACGTGGCCGGCCCGCGCGAGAGCAAGCGGCCGGGGGTGTACGCGGCGGCGGTTCATTGCCTGGAGGTATTGCTGCGGGGAGCGGCCTAGCCTGCGTGTTTTGGCCGTCTCTGGGTCGCGGAGTACGCTATGGGCAGGTTATCGACAGCATCCCGCTTGAGGTCAATCCATGCTCCTGGTCCGAGTCCGGCTAGCTCCAAGTCCCATTCACGGCATCGGCGTGTTTGCGGTCGATCCTATTCCCAGCGGCACCGAGGTCTGGCGCTTCACGCCGGGTCTTGATCTGGATCTCGACCCGAGCGTACTCGACGCCCAGCCTCCGCTCGCTCGCGAGAGCTTGCTCCACTACGGCTATATCGATCCGCGGCTCCACCGCTACATCCTCGGGTGCGATGAAGTGCGGTTTTTCAACCACGGCGACACGCCGAACGTCATGCCCGACTTCACTCTGGACCGCTACGGCATCTACAGCGCTGTACGCGATATCGCAGCGGGAGAGGAGATCACGGTGAACTACGAGCTGGTGGATGGCGAACGGCCGGAACCCGCACATCACCTTTAAGTCCGACTCTCCCCTTTTGAGGGGTGATTACCGGCATAGCGTTTCACACGGCACGCCGTCCTTGTTCCCATCCAGCGAGCTGACGCCGCACTGTAGGCTATCCTTGCCTCCTCGCAGCTCGTCATTTCGCGGCAGTACCGCTTGCCGGCGCAGGTGAAACCGCTGCTGGTGGCCGCTGAGGTTGGGGTAGCGGTCGGGGCAATCGGCGCTCGGGCAGCCGGGGCCGAGGCGGTGGCGCAAGTCCCCCGCCGCCAGTCCCAGGGCGGGCAGCGTTCGGTTTCTGGCAGTCCCCACAGGCCCCGCTTGGCGGCCTTGGCCTGCTCTTCCAACGTGAGCAGCGATTGATCCTTGAGGTATTGGCGATAAGCCCAAGCGGCCCCCTGCTTCACCATCTCCGCGTTCACGTCCACGCCGCCCACGTAAACCCGGCCCACGGTGCGGCCGTAGCGGTCGGTGTCCTGCACCACCACCCGCGCTGGCTTGCCGAACGCCAGATCGGACAGCGCCTGCTTGGCGCGTTCGCCATACGGTTGTTTGCTCTCGGGCGTGTCGATCTCGCCCAACCTTACCTTGACCTGCTTGAAGCTGGCACCGTCCGGCACGAGCAGCGTGAGGGTGTCGCCGTCGTTCCGGGGCGTTTCTGGCCCGCGCGGCCCCGCCGCAGATAGCGGAAGAGGACGGCCTTCATCGTGGCCCGAAAAGGTTCGGGAACCCGGTTGAAGTCGAGGATGCGGCTCGACGGGCAAAGATTGGTCGTCCCGCCGACGAGTTCCCATCGATCTGCGCCATACCGGACGAGAACTTTCCACGCGCCGTCCACCCGGATCATGGACACGATGAGCGCATCGCGCGCGTCAGGAGCGAGACCTCGCACGTCACCGGGCTGGCGATCCACTGGAGCAGGCCCGAGCGCGGCGCCCTGAATTTGGCTCATGGCATGGCTTCCAGTAAGCCTTGGGCGGACCAGTACGGGTGCGGGTCGATTCTCGCCCGCTCGCGGGCGGCATCCACATCGGCCTGCTTGAAGATGTGCTTCTTCATCCCGGCTTCGATCACATCGCGATCGATGAGCCGGATCAGGTGGCGGTAATGCTGGTCCCATTTTCGGATGTCCATGCGCGGTCGCTCCGCATAGACGCGCCAATAGAATGAGAACAGCCGGTACAGATCATCGCCGGTTACCACGTAGTTTCTGCACCGGAGGCAATTGAGAAAATTCGTGCAGGTCGCGCCGTTCGGCTGGGGGGCATAGGGCCCGTGTTGACCGTCGGCACATCGCCCGACCGGCGTCCGTTCGGTGGCCCCGAGCGTGGCGGTCATCAACTCCTGGGTCAACATCATCCCCTATGTGTAGCCGCTCGCAATCATCCAGCCGTCTGCGCGCAATCATCGGCCTTTTCCTGCTCAAATTAGCTGATTCTATCGAGGGGGCCGCGCTCACATTATCTGCAACTGTGCTTGCAATCATCGCCATGTGCGCGCAAACATCGGTTCTTCTGCTCACATTATCTGCAACCGAGCCGGGGAACCGCCGATAGCCTGGAACACCCTCAGATGGGTACGCCGGCGGCTAACAATCGGTCCCGCAATTCGGCGGCCCGCACGGGTTCGAGTTGCTGGCTGAACCACGCTTTGATCTCCGCAGGCTTGGCATCAAACTGCTCGACCAAATCTCGCAGGCGGTAACCGTGACGCGCCAGGGTTGGTTCCAAGTCGTCAAGGTGTTTGGAGAGTACGGCGTCGACCAGTTCGGCGGATACGGGCGTTTCGCCGGTCTGGTAACCGGCCTCCAAAGCCAGCGCCAAGTGCATTTGCATTTGTAAGGGTGTCCGCAACCGGGTCGCCAAGAGGTCGAGAGCGGCCTCGGTCAGCAGGGACTCTGGCGCGATCTTGCCTTGGGTGCAGGTCGACAGTAACCAGCAGAGATACTCGCGCTGGCTGCCCGTGATGCCATCGAGGGTGAAGACGTCGGTGCGGTAACCGATCTCTTCCAAGCTCGGGCGGCGCAGGTCATTTTTGAGCTTGGGATGGCCGACCAAGATCACCGATAGGCGACCACCCCCGCTTTCCACCACTTCCAACAGGCGTTTGAGACCGATCAAGGTGTGTGGATGGAGATCGTGGGCTTCGTCAACGAACAAGGCGACCGGTCGTTTGCTCTTTTTCACCAAGTCGCGCAACTCGCGTTCGCGCTTTTCTCCCTGAGCCGGGATGCGCGCGGCCTTATCGGGTGAGAGGTCGTAAAACAATGCGGTGATCAGGGTGCTCAGTTTGATGCTGTGTTTCTCGACCGCCAACGACTGGGACACGATGACCCGGTTGTCCTCGCGCAAGAGTTGCTGCAGGCGGCGCAGGAAGAGGGTTTTGCCGGCACCGACCACGCCACACAGTGCGATCAACCGGCCATCGGGGAGACCCTCCCGAATGTCTTGCAGGAGGCGTCGATGGTGATCCGTTTCGTAATAGCCGGCCCGGTTCAAGGGGTGAATCAGGCCGTAATGCCGCATCACCTCAACCCGCATGGTCTGATTCTCCTCGGGGACGGGCCTGGGTCCGGAAATAGTGGCGGACCCGCTGTAGCACCAGGGGGCGAACCAAGGTCTCACCGAGCACCTGGTTGATAAACTCCCGTGCCGCCACGGGCAACTGGGCCAGCGGCAGGGCCAGTTCCTCGGCGATGGCCAGCTTGGCGGCAATCACCGTCGGATAACGCTCCTCCGGAGCGGGCGGGAAGGGCTGTTTTTTCAAGTCATCCACGCCCGGCGCGGTCGCGAGACGGATCTCGGGTTCTCCCGTCAGCGCCGCCCGCGGCAGGCCGAGTTGGTCGGCCAAGCGTTCGATCCGATCGGCGCGTTCGTCGGCTGGGCTTTTCTTGAACGCCCGGTAGCGATGGAACGGAAGCGGCCCGGCCACCGGTGCGTAGGGTCCGAACCGCCGGTCCTCGTATTCAACCGACAGATCGGTATCAAACAGTCCCCACCACAACACGACCGTTTCGCCGGCCAGGTCCGGGGCCACTTCGTACACCGTGCCGTCCACCGTGATCCGGGCATCGACCCCCACCTTGCGCCGTTCCGGTTCGCGGGCGAAGGCACAGAATCGGTCAAAGGCGCACATCGCGCGCAGGCCCTCGGTGGGCAGGTGCATCCGCCAGTCGTCCAGCCGGGAATGGGCTTCGCTCCGGTGCGGCTGGCGGTTGTAGCTCAGCAGGTAGCGATGGAGCCAGAGGTTGGCCTCCGCTTCGTTTTGCGGCTGGTGGAAGTGATAGAGAGTTTCGTGGGCGTCCTTGACGGTGCGAAACGGCCGCTCGACCTTGCCTTTGGCCCGGGCGGTGGCGTGATGTTTGGCGTCGCTCGCCGGCCGATGAGTTTGCCAGGCAATGCCCAGTTGCGTCATGACCCGCTGGAAGACCCGGCTCTTCGCAATCGGACCGTTATCCAGGTAAAGAAACTGGGGCCGGCCCTGGAACAGAAAGTCAGCGTCCGCCTTGGGCGCCATCGCGTTGAAGAGAAACCGCAAAGCCGCCGCGACCTCTTCGCCGTAAACGCAACGGTATTCCTGGTAACACACGCCACTGCGGTCATCGACCACGCTAAACAGCATCAAGGTCGGCCGGCCCCGGCCCGGTTCACACCACAGGGGAGCCGCGACCTGCTTCAGATCGGAGGGAGACAGATCGAACTGCCAGCCGTCGTTGCTGTGTTCGGCTTGGAAACGGACCGCAGTCGGGGCGCGGGTGAGCCGGGGCAGGTCAAGACCCCACCGCCGCAGATACCGGTCCACCGTGGCGCGGGTCAGCACCCCCGGCGGGGCCTGGATCAATCCCTCGGGGGTTTCCACCCCATACTGCTCCAGGAGTTCCAGCGCGCGCGCCGTGGACAGATGGTGACCCTGGCGGTTCGTGGTGCGCACTTTCAGCGCCGCCACCAGTTCACAGTAGTGCTCCATTTGCGCGGTGGGCAGTCGGCGGGCCTGGCCACAGTCCGCCCGTCCCACCCGTTTGGGTTTATAGAAATCGCGCAACACTCGGTACACCGTCGCGGGGGAGACTCCGTACAACGTCGCGGTATCCGCAATCAGGGTCCGTCGTTCCGGTGCGCGGGGCGGCAGATCGTCCAGTTGTTGCCGGAGGGCTAAGAGCGTTTCGACCGGCAGGGCATCAGGCCGCGTCGCGGGCATCAGCCTCAGCCAAGTAGCTGTAGAGGGTCGGTTTGGAAATACCCAAGAGCCGGCAAATCTCGACAATCCGATGGTGGCGTTCCCGGTAAAGATGCACCGCCAGTTGCCGTTGCGCCGCGTCGAGTGCCTTGGGCCGCCCACCCCGGCGGCCGCGGGCTCGGGCCGCCGATAAACCGGCCTGCGTCCGCTCGCGGATCAGGGTGCGCTCGAACTCGGCCAGCGCCCCAAACAGATGGAAGACCAACTTGCCACCGCTCGAGGTGGTGTCGATACTTTCCTTCAGGCTTTTCAGGCCGATGCGGCGGGTTTCCAGGGCTTCGACCAGCGCGATCAGATCTTTCAGCGAGCGCCCCAGCCGGTCCAGTCGCCACACCACCAGGATATCGCCTTCCCGCAGGACTTCCAGCGCAAAGGTCAGGCCTGGGCGTACCACTTGCGCACCGCTGGCCTGGTCCTCATAAATCCTGAGGCACCCCGCCTGGGTCAACGCATCGCGTTGGAGATCGAGGTGCTGATCGTCGGTAGACACCCGTGCGTAACCGATCAACATGAGATGACATCCTCCCAGTCGGATGGCTGAGAAGGACGGTGTCCTATCGCCCAACCCGTTAAGAAACCCGTGTAACCGCTGGAAAACTTGACATTGAATTCTATACCGAGTTTCTTGCCCGAAGGAAGCGGAATTTCAGCGCGTTGGCAGGGTTCCCAGCACGAGGCAAGAAAACCTTCGTTTTCTTGCCTGCTCAGTTGCAGGGAATGTGAGCAAACCACCGGATGATTGCAAACAAGGCTTCATGATTGCGCGCATAGTCGCAAACAATGTGAGCAGCGATGGCCGGATAGAATCAGTTAATTTGAGCAGGAAAAGGCCGATGATTGCGCGCAAACCCGCCGATGATTGCGAGCGGCTACACCTATGAATCGCCAGTTCTGGCGCGCGTTCTCGGCGGGCTGCAGGTAATGATTCCCGAGCACCTGCGGGGTGTTCCCCGCCGCCACGGCGGCCGTCACCGGATCGCCGCCCAGAATTTCGTAGAGCCGATTGGCGAAACTCTTGCGCAGCCGCCTCACGTTGATTTGCAGGGGCTTGCCCTCGGCATCCCGGACCTTGAAGTCCTCGATCAACTGCTGCGTGGCCGGGTAGAGCCTGGAGTCGGTCAACGCCGTGACTTTTCCGGCAGACTGGCCGCCGCGGCTGCGAAACAGCCACACCCGATCCCGGAGATGCGCCGGGGCCTCGGGTCGCAGAGGGGCCGTGAGTTCGATGACGCGGCGGATGAGCTGGGCCACGGTGGGCGGGGCCGGCGCGAGGGATTCGATCGCCCGCTCGTCCCGCAACGGGACCTGGGAAGTGGTGTCCCCCCGACGCTTGTGGCAAACGAGAAAAACCAGGTTGTCCCGCGGATGGGCGCGCAGGCAATCCGTGTCCAGTTCGAGCAACGGGGTCAGATTGCGGCCGGTATGCAGCGCCACGACCAGGAGTGCGTAGGTCAAGAGCTCTCCGGTCGGCTCGGCGTCCTTGGCCATCAGCGGCAGGACCGCCGTCTTGACGGCGGCGGCAAACGCCCGGCGCTGCGCCAACGGCAGCGGCTGCTCGCCTTTGGCCTGGCGATGGCTGTGAGGAAAGGGATTATCCGGGAAGGTCGCCTCGTCACCGCCCGTGATGATCGGTATCAGCCCGCGCTGGCCCAGCGCCAACAGCACGGGCTTGACATGGCTGTAGCGGGACCTCTGGGCTCCGGTCGACGCCCTGCCATCGTTCAGGAATCCCAGATAACCGTCGATGACCTCGCGGTTGATGTCGCCCAGCGTCAGGGGACGGTCGATCGCGAGACGGCGGACGAGCAAATAATCCAGGAACGCTTTAAGCCCGATCGCGCAATAGGCCACCACGGTCGCCACCGACGGGTCACCCTCGTGGGTTGCCAGAAACCGCTCGATCTGACGCTGGCAGGCGTAGACGATTTCATCGATGCCCGTGCCGTACCAGCCGGAGAAGTCGAAGTGACGGCGGGTGGTCGCGTTACCGGTTGCCGGGAATCTCACGACTCTGGTGGCCGGCGGTATGCGGTCTAGCGGGATGACGATGCGACCGACCGAGTCTCGGGTATGTTCGACCCCCGGAATACTCAGGTCGACGCGGGGAAACACTTTTTTCTGACCCAATCAACCGGCCATCCAATCGTTCAGTTCGTCGTCGTAGGCCAGCACCGCCGCGTCCGCGCGCTCGTTGATCAGATGCAAGTAGACCGTGGTCGTCTGGATCGACGCGTGACCCAGTTGGTTTTGCACGAAGACCAGCGGGTCCATGCCGAACTGGGCCGCGAAGCGCTCGGAGCGCTGGGCCGCGCACAAGGTGTGCGTGGCGTAAGTGTGGCGCAGCAGGTGAGGATGCGCGTGGATCCCCACCCGCCGGCCCATTTCCCGCACGATGCGTTCGATCCCCTTGCCATGGTCGGCGTAAGGGGTGCCAAACTGATTGAGGAACAGATTTGGATGCTCGGTCGCACAGAGGCTCGCTCTCAGGCCCCGCGTGTGAACGACGTAGTCATGCAGATCTCGCATGAACCGTCGGCTGATGTAGATGGCTCGGGGCGCTGAACCCTTGGTCCGGATCCCATGGCCATCCCGAGGATCGAGAGGGATTTGGATGTTCCGCTGGGGGTGTCCGGCACGATCCGGGTCCATGATATAAGCCGCCGGGAAAGTCGCGATCTCTTCGCGCCGAAGTCCCGTCTGGAGGCCGAAGCGGATCATCATCTGATGATGCGGGTTGTCGGCAGCCACCGACAGCAGGGCCTTGATCTCGTTCTTGGATAGATACTTCGGCCAGTCGCGGCGCTTTTTCGGCATCACGTCACGCACCGACGCCTTCCCGCCCGAAGCATCAACGTGGGCGAGGAACGCGTCCTTGCGCCTTGCCGTGCGGTCCTCGGATCCAAACGGTAAGCGGTCGATCCATTGCTGGCTCAGGGCGTACTCGTAGAATTTGCAAACGTAAATGAGCCGTTGCCGGACGGTGTTGCGGTCGAGCCCGATTTGATCGAGGCAATAGTCCCGATAAGCCGCGACGAGGCTGCTCTCCTCGCTACCCCGGACGTGATCCCAGTGGAGTTCATGCGCTTCCAAAAAACTGAAAAAGTCGTACATGGCTCGCCCGATGCTGGGCCATGACCGCTTGGATCCGATCGCGCCGCGCTGCAAATACGCCCGCATGAAGCGATTGGCCGGGACGCAACTCTCCATCGAAGGCCACAGCAGGATTGGAAAGCCGGGATCAGCTTGACCCAGGATCGTGAAATCCGGCGTGGCCCATACCAATTCCATCGGGTTCCCTCCAACAAAGACTCACAGACCTTTGTCCCGAAGAAGGCGGACGGCGCGCTTGAAATCCAGGCTAAAGAGGTGCACGACCAAGTCCACCGCGCCACCGCCCCCGCGTTCGGCGCGGGTGTCCCAGAACTTGGGGCCAGTACAAAGAAGCTCAACGTCGTGGCCTGCGACATGGACATGCCAACGGGTGGTGTGCGGATTCGCGCGGGCCTTGAAAGTGAGATCCTTTTTGGCGTAATCGGCGACTGCGCCCAAGCAGTGCGCGGCATCCAACGACCGCCAGCGGGCCAAGGTAGAGCTATCCACAGCCATTAGCCTTCACCCTCCCCCGGACCCCCTCCCGCTACTCGTGTCGAAGACACAAAATAACTTATTGAATACAGTCTATTTCATTTGTAACTGATTACAAGCTCCTGAACCATCGCTGACGCCCACGACCTTGCCGGTGTATTCGGCGGCCACCAGTGGCCCGGCCAGGATCGCGAGGAACAGGTACAACCACAGCACACGGACGGAATTCATGGGATGCTCTCCAGCAGCTTGATAAAGCTGTGGAGCATAGCACCCGCGACGGCCCGCCCACGCGGATAGGGCCGATCCTCCGGGTCTGGCGATTAATCCAACCGTTCCAGCAATCGCTGCCGATACCGATCCTCCAGTAAGAGATTCATCGGCTGGCGGCGGCTGGCGGCTAATCGCAGTTGCAGCAGCTCCAGGCGGGCGCGGGCGCGGCTCCGGTCGCTTTCGGGGAGTTGCTGCAACAGATGCTCCGCTTCACGCACATCCCGGAGTAATTGCAGTTCGGGCGGTAAAAACCCAGCGTTCTTCAGCAGGCGATAGGCGGCGCGTAGCTCTTCCGGAATCGCCGAGTCATCCTCCAGGCGCAAGGGCTGACCCTCGCCCGGCAAGTCGCGCAGTTCTCCCCGGTCGATGGCTTCCTGAATCCGGGCTTCGGCGATTTGATCCAGAAGATTCATCGCTGTCCTTCTTCACTAATCGGACGGGCTACCCAATGAACCATCAACGGGCGTTTCCCCGTGAACCTAAACCACCAGTATCTGTATCATGCGGGGAGTCAACGACTCAAGACGTTGTGAAACCCTTCTCGCACCTGGCCTATCCTTTGTTTGATTGACCCATGCCCTCGGCAAGCCTGCTGGAAAAACTCGATCCGGATCGCTATCCGAACATGAGCATGACCTTTGCCGCGATCCTGGGTTATGTGTGCGGGGAGCAGTGGACTCAACCGGTCATCCTCGACATTGATGTCGTCGAGGACGTGATGCTCGCAACGAGCGAGGGGCAGTTTCTGCCGAACTTCCTGGGCGAGGTTGCTGAGGTGCGTGTCAACCTGCGCCGGTTGGGCATGGCGGCGGGCCTGACCCCGGACGAGTGGGCTGAGTATCGGCAACTGGTGGAAACCCGCTTGCGGTTGCGGCTGTGAGATTCAGCTCGGCGGTGCGGGGCCTGATTTCCCACTCAGGCACCATCCGGTTAAGTGGTCAGCGTTTCCCGCCAGATGGCCTGTTCCGCCTGCCGCCAAACGTCGGCATCGATCAGGGGTGCGCTACTCCCGCTCAGTTCGGTAACCCGCTGGCGGATACGATCAGCGTGCCGCGCGGTTAAATCGGCACAGCACCCGTGAATCGCCGCCCAAGCCGGGAAAACATTCGGGCGGGTGCGTTGCCACAGTTCGAGTATCGCGTCCTGACTCAGGCCCTCGACCAGCAGCAGATAAGCCGACACGACCAACGGGGCGCGATTGAGTCCGGCGGTGCAATGCACATAGACCCGGCAGCCCTGCTGCAATAACTGACGCAACGCCCGGACAGCATCGGGCAGACCCCGCCGCTGATCGTCAACATCGAAATCACGCAGGGGAACCCGCGCCATCACCAAGCCGAGCGCGTGGCCGTGCCGGACATGGGCCGGGTAGTCGATGCCCAGTTTCGCCAGACATTCATCGGATTGCAGCGACAGCAGGGCGGACGCGCCAGCTTCCGCCTGGAGCGCGTCCAGGTCGCTCGGCTCGCGCGGGCCGCTCCCGACGAGCAGATCGGGACGGATGACGCCCCAGTTCAAGCGCCAGCTTGGCACGGCGGAGCCTCCGGAAGGTGAGATGGTCTGTTGACTATAGCCCGGCGGTTGGCTCCGTTCCTGCCCGCGCGCGTCTTGCTCCCACCCGCGACGCGAGTTATCCACTGTACCGGGGGATAACTCCCGCCGGGCTGGAGCAAACCCCGAACCGTGACGCGGACTTGGCGCGGGTGGCCGTACTGGATAAAAAACCGGCGCCTGCCTCAAAAAGGTTGAACTCTCTGATCGAAACACTAAACTTGATGGATGCAAGTTCCCAAGTTGAAGGTGCTGATCGAGGCGGGCGCGGTGCGCGAGGTCGAGGTTATCCACGAGGCGGCGGGCGGCTGGGTGGTCTGGATCACCCACGCCACCCGGAGCGGCGAACGGCGCGAGGCGTTGGAACGGCAGCGCGGTGGGGCGCGGGGGTTCGCCACCCTGGACGCGGTGGCGCGCGCCCTGGCCGGGTTGGGCCTGCCCGCGTTCCGGGTGGATGCCGCCGGCTTGGCCGGGGACGAACCGCCATGAAGCGCGGCCTGCTGCTCGGCGCGTTACTGCTCCCGGCCGTGGCCCTGGCCTGGGAAGAGGAGCCGGCCATCGCCTTCATCCTGGCCTATCATCCGGTGGTCATGGCCCAGCGCAACGTGGCGGTGGCCTACCAGCCGCCCAGCCTCACCCGGCGGGTGCTGGAGCACACTGCGTTCTACGTCCGGGCCGCGTCGGGCACCTCCACCACCGTTTCCGAGGGCGGCGACACCACCACCAGCGACCCGATGACGGTGGGGATTCAGGTGAACATTCCCCTAGCCTCGCCCAGGGAACAGCGGGAGTTCTCGCAGCAGGCGCTGGCCGAAGCGACCCGGATCGACGAGGTGCGCGGCCGGGCGCTGACCGACCTGGCCAAGCTGCGCGAGCTGGAGGCCGAACGGGCCGCCGTCCGGGAGCGGCTGGCGTTCCATCGCTCCAAGGCGGATTGGATGCAGGAGCGGATCAAGAAAGGCTACGAGGGCGATGTCGAAAAGCTGTGGGACGCGGCCCAGAAGCAGAACGCCGAAGCCGCCGCCGTCGCCGTCAAGCGGCTGGACCTGCTGATCGACTCGCAGCGCCGCCAGGTGGCGCATTACGCCGGGGAGCAGTGGGAACCGTTGCTGAACTATCTTGCTGACAAGGGCAAATTACCGGAATGAGAGGTTGTACAAAAACGCCTCTCAACGTCCTCTGATGTCGATCAATAGCCTGATAGACCGACGTCGGGGCTGTCGCCGCACAGACAAAATTGCCAAATAGGGCATATCCCTCGCTCAAGACTTACCCTGCAACCCTACCCAGAAGCGACGGGTTAACAGGAGGGTCTTATGAAACGCGAGATTTGCAGTAAACTGGCAGTGATAATGGCAGCGATGTTGACCACCTCCACGGCGTTGGGTGCATCCAGCGAGGATGCCGTTGGCAGGCAACTGGCTTCGGAACAGGCTCCTTCCGCCAGCATGGACACAGTGTGGCAAGGTCTGACCCTGGAGCAGGGAACCCGGTTGATCGGCGGCGACCTCGTTCCTCTCATGCACGTTCGGTTGCAGTGGGACGGCGAACTCCTGGATTGGCTGCGGGAAAGCTACAGCGCCGATTCGGCGGTCGACGAGCATTACCTCGACGATACGGTAGCGTCGGTTACCATGCCCGATGGTAAGGCAGCGTTGAGCTTCCTAAGTTGGGAGGGCAACGGCTTCTTCCGCAATGTGCTGGTGGCGGATGGTGAAACGGTCACGCTCTATCGTACCCCCACGGGGTCGGCCAACCGCGATGGCATCCCGATGTTCGAACAAGCGCTGGGCATCACCTTGCCGACCACCGCTTATGCGGACAGCGAACTGGAATACGCCGCACGCAGGGCGGATAACAATGATCTGGCGGGGTTATCCGCTTCCGAAGCACGTTCCCCGCTCGCGGCCAGCGGCTTCGGTACTTACTTGGGCAGCTTCGATGGGGTCTCCATCTACAGCAATGGTTCGAACGGCTACGATTCCAAGCAATCCAATTACTATAATGGATATAGAACCGGTCTTAAGTGGCAGTGCGTCGAATTCACGAGCCGCTACTTCAAGGCGAAGTTCAATCGACAAATCGCGGGCGGGAATGCGAATTCCTACTATTCCAGTGCTTTCTCAAAGGGGTTGAACCGCGCGCCGAACGGGTCTTCGAACAAGCCTCGGTCGGGTAATTTGCTGTGCTCCGCCGGGAACAACTCCAAGGGAAATGTCGGTCACTGTGCGATCATCGCCGACGTGGGTAGCGATTCGGTTAAAGTGGTCGAGCAAAACTGGAGCAACAGCACAAGCGATGCCAACAAGAGCCACAAGCTGGCCATGAAAGCCAAGAAGGGCAAGGACGGCGCGACCCGTTATACGGTTAGCGGATTCTCCGGATCCTATCCGATCCAGGGCTGGATGTGGCCATGCAGCGGTCAGTGCCGCGAGTACAAATAACGCACGTCGTTCGCTGCCCAAGCGGGGCTACCACTGGCTCGGGTAGCGATCAACCTTCATCCCCGGTGACTCAACGTGCCACCGGGTTTTCCTATAGGAACGCTTGTCAAGCGTCGCGGCCAGCCATCAGGGGGAAACAAGATGAGATTGCGTAAGCCGCCAGATTTACTAGAAGTGTCTGAGAAGCTTGTTTTCAAGGAACAGGCGCATCGAGACTACACAGTAAAAATTATCACACCGATTTATGGTGGTGGTGTCGAAAGTCGTATCCCGGATAGAGAGATGCCTTTTCGGCTAACCGCTATCAACTATCAATTGCGTTTTTGGTGGCGGTTACACAAACTTAAGGAATTACGCGACTGTGGAGTTACCGAGGAACAACTCTTCAAGAAATTGTTTCACGAGGAATGCCAACTGTGGGGAGCGCTAGCCGGAAATAAACAATATCCAAGTAAAGTTAAAATACAATTTTTGGATCAAACATGGGTACGTGAGAATTTTCAGACATGTTATAAGTATCCACAAGAAATTCAAAGAGACGAGAAAAAAGGATTTCAGCATGGCATACCGCCTTATGCTTTATTTCCCGGTCAAGGTAAAGACCCTAGACAGAGAAATAGGCCGCCAGATTCTGAGGAAAAACCGGCAGAAGTTATACTGCCAGATCCTGCAATTATTTTTACGTTCCGCATTGTTTGCAAGGATGATACAAAATGGAGTGAAGTTGAACGAGCCCTGCGGTGGTGGGCCAGCTTCGGCGGTATCGGTGCTCGCACCCGGCGTGGCTTAGGGTCAGTTAAAGTATTGGAAAAAGTATTGGAAAATGGAGATCTTCTCAAACCAGTGGATCAATTAGAAGCTCGCCAATATGGGTGCGAGCTTCGGATGAAGAGGGGTACCAATGACGCTGTCACCGCATGGAGAGTTGCAATTAAAGTTTTACAAGATTATCGCCAAGGGTTTCGTCCAGAACAAGGTCGCCGTTCAAAAAGAGAAATGAGAGATGGACGTGTGCAGATATTACCTAGTCAAAGCCTATGGCCCGAAGCTAACGCGATCCGTGTATTCGTCGATCATCATCTACCAACGCATGTCCCACCACAAGGATCACCATGCTATTTTCCCAGAGCCGCGTTCGGTCTTCCTATCGTATTCCATTTCAAGGATGGTCCGAGATGCGATGACGTGCCATGGGATAACTACGACCCTAAGGATTGCGTGCTCAAACCCGAAAGGAAGGACCGCTTGGCCAGTCCTATTATCGTCAAGGCCATGGCTACCGAATCAGGTCAATACGCGCCGATCGTACTGCGGCTGCTAACTGAGCATTTGGATGGCCTACGCTTGGAGTTGCGAAGCGACACGCACCGTGGGGATTACCCATTGGATACGCCCAAGAATATCGAACCCGATGCCTGGTGGCCGGTAGACCCTGCCATGAAACAGCAATTGGTTAATTCGGTCGGTCTGCTTCGAAAACAAGATAACATTCTGGCTGCCTTCCTTGATTATTTTGCTCCATAACCCGAGGAATCCTGAAGTCGATGCCCACCTACCTGGCGACTCTCGCGATTGGTCCGGTACAAGGTTTCATCGCTGCCGCGCGGCGCAGCCGGGATTTATGGTTTGGCTCCTATCTCCTGTCCGAGGTGTCCAAGGCTGCCGCCTGTTTTCTCCACCAGCAACCGGGAACGGTCCTCATTTTTCCCGCACCCGCTAGCGCCGATGACTTGCAACCGGATACGGCATTGCAAGTCGCCAAATTGCAAGTCGCCAACAAGATTCTGGCCCAAGTGGAGACGGCAGACCCAGCAGCACTGATGGAAACTGCCAAAGAAGCGGCGCGACAAACCTGGCGTCTCCAGGCGGCGAAAGTACTGCGGGCGATACGATCCGATAAGGGGAGTCCGCTCGAAAAGAAACTCTGGCGGGCTCAAAGTCAGGATATATTGGAATTTTTCGCGGCTTGGGTTCCTCTACCCGATCCAGACCAGTATCAGGTCCAAAGGCAACGGCTGGAAACACTGTTGGCGGCGCGCAAGAACAGCCGCGATTTTCTTCCCTCTGGAGTAGAGCCAACTCAAGCCGCCGGCCAGCATAAATCCTCCTTGGATGGCCTGCGCGAATCGGTATTGCATTCCAGGCGATTTACTCGCCTGCTGCGCCGCCGCTGGGGTCTCGACGAGACCGAGGAATTGGATTGTCCCGGCTTGGTCAAGCGGGTCGGTAGTCTGCTGTCTCCGAAATTTGCGCACTTCACGCCGTTGTCGCGGATCGCGTTAGACCCCTGGGTGCGCGGTCTCGTCAAGGCCGAGGCCGGCAAGCAATACCTGACGGCGCTGGAGCCGACTCTGAGCAGCCTTGTCGGCGCACGTCTGGCCAGCCGAGTGCAGGGCAACGAAGGGAAGTATCAGGATCTACCCTACGATGGGCAGTTACTTTACCGCTTCCGTCTTGAGGCACAACAGGCCCAGCTCCAGCCGGACCAACCGGATAACCAGGAGGCATTGCGGGCTGTTTTAGCAGCGCTCGGCGCACAGTTGCGGCCCGTATGGACCGCTTTCCAGGAACCCCAACCGTACCTGGCCATTCTGACAGCGGATGGCGACAAAATGGGTGAATTTCTGGACAAAATCCAGACGCTGGAAATCCATCAGGCGATATCCAGGGAACTATCAGCCTTTGCACGGGAGGTACCCGTTAAAGTGCGCGAGCACCGTGGACATTGCATTTATGCGGGGGGCGACGATGTGTTGGCGCTGCTGCCGCTGGATCAGGCGATCGCTTGCGCGCATGCTCTTGCCGTGGCGTTCCACGCGTACATCAACACGGCCATCACCTCTCTACCACCGGCGAAACGGCCCCAGAAATTACCGACATTAAGCGTCGGAATCATGATTGGCCATTTCCTGGAACCGCTCGGTAGCTTGTTGCGGCGGGCGCGCCGGGCGGAGAAGCTGGCCAAGGGCGATGATACCAAATCAAACTCTCGCAATGCCTTGGCGGTGATTCTCAAATCCCGTAGCGGTGCGGAAATCGCGGTACGCAGCGGTTGGGGAACGAATCCCAAAGAACGTTTCCAGACTTGGGTAAGTGCCTTTCAAGACAATACCTTACCCGACCGGACTCCCTACCTTTTACGTCAGGCCGCGCCCACACTAACCTGGTTACAGCAACGAGGAGACAATGCCTTTGATCGCGAGATCACGCGCCTGCTCCGGCGCAGGCGCGTGAACGACGAATCAACCCCGACCCCTATTTCCGACGCGCTACTGACCGCCCTTCGTGCCCGTGCCGCACTGCAAGAGGAAGGAGGAATCGAGGGGTTGATCGACGAACTGCTCATCGCACGCGTGATCGCCGTGGCCGCCCGGCAGGCCGCCGGTTCCGCCGACCGGGCCGATCCAGCGGATTCACCACCGGGAGCAACCGATGCCTAGCTGCTATTTCATCGCGCCCAAAGCGCCGCTGGTTTTTCGGCGCGGCCAACCGTTCGGCACGGCGGACCGCGCTGAAACGCTGCCGTTCCCCTTGCCCGCCGCCGTGGCCGGCGCCCTGCGTGGGGCCTGGGGCGAGCACCAGGCGAAAAATTATGGAAGCGAAGAAGCCAAGGCGTTTCGGGCATTGGGCGTCGCCGGTCCGCTGTTGGCGCGCCGGGCGCTGGATGGCAGCCGGCTGACGTTGTTCTTCCCCAAACCGGCCGATGCGGTTTACGAATCCTGCGGTGAGATCGCCTTCAAGCTGCGGCGGTTGCAGCCGCTGGCATTGCAAGCCGGTGAAGGCACCGACTTGCCGGCCGGCGTGCAGCTCGTACAAGTCCGCCATTCGTCGCCGCAAAAACCGGTTAGCGGTCCGGCATTCTGGACGCTGGATCTGTTGACCCGTTGGCTGGCGCATGACTTCGAATCGCCACCGTTGGCGGAAAAGCCATTGGGTATCGCGGAGATTGGCATCGGCGAACTACCGCTGGAAACGCGCACCCATGTCAACCACGATCCGGCGAGACATGCCGCCCGAACCGGCTATCTGTTTCAAACCACCGGCCTGGATTTTGGCCCCCGACGTTGCGCTACCGACCGTGGTTGGGACCGGCACGAGTATGGTTTATTCACTTACAGCGAGATCGCGGTGCCGCCAACGTTTCACACCGTTGGCGGGCGGTCGCGGCTGGCCTATCTGGAGCCGTATCCGCCGGCGTTGTGGCCGCGTTGCCCGCCCTCACTGGCCCAGGCGTTGCGGCGGTCGCGCGGAGTGCGGCTGGTACTGGCCACGCCAGCGGTGTTCGAACACGGTTGGCGGCCGGCTTGGTTGCAGTGGGAACGGGGACAGACAGAAGGTTGGCGGGGCCAGCCACCGGGCTTGTCGTTGACACTCGAATTGAAGGCGCTGGCGCTGGATCGCTGGCAGCCCGCATCCAACTGGGATGCGCTGACGCGTGGTCCTACCTCGATACGGCGTCTGGTGCCCGCCGGCGCGGTGTACTGGTTTGAAATCGTCGGCGGCATCGCCGCCGACCTGGCGAAATTATGGCTGGCGCCGCTCAGCGATGATGAGCAGGCGCGCCGGGACGGTTTTGGCTTGGCGGTGCCGGGTGTTTGGAATCCCAAGGCCGTTACTGCTGGTGAGGAACACTGATGATTGCTCGTCTGTATTATTTACATGCGTTGACAGCGATGCACGTGGGCGGTGGCGAGGGCGGCGGGATTATTGATCTGCCCTTCGCCCGCGAGGCCGCGACTGGGTTGCCCCTGGTCCCCGGCTCCAGCATCAAGGGCGTGTGGCGCGATGAATTGCGCGATGAAAACGATAATGCCATCACCCGCGCTAATAAAAACGCCCTGTTTGGCGCAGAATCCGACCGCCAGGAATCCGACCGTTATGAAGGCGCATTGCAGGTGGGGGATGCTCGCCTGCTGTGCTTGCCCGTGCGCGCTTGGCGCGGACTGTTCATCTGGGTGACCTGTCCGCTGGTTCTGTATCGCTATGGGGGTGATTTGCGGCAGGTCGGTGTGGCTGGCCGTCCTGAGGGAAGACCTCCCCAGCCCGATAATGTGCGGACCGCGCTGGTGACCGGAGAGACGGCGGCCTGGAAAGGCACGCTCTACCTCAATGATCTCGATCTGGCCATCGATAGAACCAATGGTGTGGTCGCAAGTTGGGCCGACTTTATCGGGAGGCAGGTGTTTCCCGGAACATTACCTGATGGAGATTTTTGGCGGGAAGAGTTTTGCAAGCGGTTCGTGATCGTCGACGATACGGTGTTCGATTATCTTGCTGAAACCGCCAGCGAGATTCGCCCACGTGTTGCCCTCGATCAAAGCCTCCGAACCGTCAAGGCAGGCCCCTGGTATGAGGAATGTTTGCCGGCGGAGAGCCTGCTGTGGGGCGTGGTCGCGGTGGGGCGGAATCGCCGTCCTGAGGGCGTGGCGCGGCCGGATGAATTTGAATTACTGGCGTTGTTGCCGGCCCAGGAACGCCTGCAGATCGGTGGTAACGCCACTGTGGGCTACGGGCAGACACGGTGGGTGTTGGCGCCCGGCGCCTAGTGGGGCGTTTGGTTTGCCCATCGCCATAACTACCCGTCCGGTTGCGACGAAGGCGGCAGACCCATAATGGCACCGGAACCGCCCAAGCGATGGCG
>WBZP01002329.1_pt1 | contig 21930 bp, 17 predicted proteins | sample 5204301 | NCBI WGS metagenome assembly WBZP01 (sample SAMN12412401, study PRJNA552823) | activated sludge metagenome | isolation source: activated sludge from nitrification reactor of wastewater treatment plant... | place: USA: Pennsylvania | collected 2017
GTAGTAAAGATCATATGAGTCGGTATCAAAATCCTGCATGGTACCTTCTCCCACTGATCTGAATGTCACTTCTCTGGCTAAGGATATATATTTCATCGTACAATTGAATCCATTCAGCTTTCCGGCAACAACCTGGTATTTTTCGTTTTGAATGAGTATGGGGTTGGACTTGAGGAATAGGTTCATTTCATCAGCAACTGATTTTTTGAACATTTTGTCTTTGATGAGATCCTCAAGATTTCCTGTTGTATCCTCAGCCAATGGGGTTGGATGAAGACAATTCTCCAGGAAATATGTTTTCAGTTTTAGCATGCTGGCGATATCCGCAGCGCTTTTATATTTATCAAGCCATCCCTTTTGAACGGCATGCCCGATGATAACTTTTACAGACTTGCCTTTGGATTTTACAAATTCACCGGGAATGGCCGCAGACTTTAACATTGGGTTCATCCCCGCGAGCATATAAAATAAGAAGCTGTTTTTTGCATGCAGGTAGACAGGCAATACAGGAACACCCATGCTACGTACCATTTTAATGATTGAGGTCTTCCAGTCGCAGTCGCTTATCTGTGCAGGCCAGGACATTTGAAAACTGGATACTTCTCCTGCCGGGAAAATAATGAGAGGATTGCCATCTCTAACGTGTTGTATAGCACTTTTTAGAGCCGTGCTGTTGTTTCCTTTAGTCGGAGACGTTTCATAGGGATTGACCGGAATAATAAAGGGTTTTAAGTTTTCAATTCTTTGCAGCAGATGGTTGGCCAGTATTTTTATATTGGGATGAATATGGGCAAAAATTTTGATGAGAATGAGACCATCTAACAGGCCTAAAGGATGATTGGATACAATTACATACCCATCTCTGGCTGGAATTTTGGTGAATGCGGCATCATCAATTTCTATACTTATGCAAAGATGATTCAACACTGATTCTACAAATTGTAAACCTGAAATATTGGCATGTTGCTCATAAATTTCATTGATATCATTTAACTTGAAAACATCCATGGCCAATTTTGAAAGCCAATGGCCGGTTTTCGAAAATCCCCGGGAATCCAGGACATGTGCAAGTTCCTGTTGCGAAATCAATTCCTTAGGTAAATGTTGCGGGCTGTGATATTGCATGCTTACGTCCATGTGATCTTATTGAGAACCACCAAAGTATATTACTTGAACCGGAAAGAAAATAGGTGTAATGAAGGGTAACAAAAAGATAAAAAATGGATAACTATTGTGCCATTTTAATAATGTTTAATTAAGAAAGATATAACATTATGGAATTCAGTAATCCAAAGAATGAGCCATTTTGTAGGAAAATATAAATACATAATATGCAGAAAATCAAATAAATGGATTAGTTATTGTATGTATTTTCTATACCTACGAAAAAAATCGTAACAAAAACTTGCACGCTACGATTTTAATCGTACCTTTGCTACGAAAACAATCGTAGTCAAAATGAATACACACCTACCCACCGATTCAGAACTGGAAATCTTGCAGGTTTTATGGCAACACGGACCTGCTACCGTCAGGTTTGTTAATGATGTGATCAATCAACATAGAGAGGTAGGCTATACTTCTACCTTAAAAACCATGCAGCTTATGATGGATAAAGGTATGTTGGACAGATCCATTGAGGATAGGGTGCATTATTACAGTGCTTCCATTTCTGAAAGTCAAACCCAGAAAGGTTTGCTGGATGAATTTGTGCATACAACTTTTCGGGGATCTCCTTCTGCTTTGGTTATGCGTATGCTTGGCAACGGTGAAAGTAACCCGGATGAGTTACAGCGTATCAAAGAAATAATCGCCCAAATTGAAAAACAACAAAACTAATCTGAAAAGCCATGTTACTCTTCAACTATATTAATCCGGCATACTATGCCATCGCATGGACAGTAATTCACGCTATCTGGCAAATTTCTCTGATTGTATTGCTCACTGCCGGCCTACAGGCTTTATTGAGGAATACACCGGCAAGAATCAGGTATTTTATTTGGGTAGGTGCGCTCTTTTTGGTGTTGGCTTCTTCTTTGACCACCTTTATTTATTACTATTTAATGGATCCTGCCCAGCTATTGTTGGAGCAAGCAGGCGATGGAAATGTACCTACGGAAGTGATGGTGCAGGATATGGGCACAAGTGTCGCACAGTCGTCTCCCGGTCCATTGAGCATTGCCTCTGCAGTTACCTATGTTAATGACAACATTCTGGTAATTGTTATGATTTGGTTGGTGGGCATGATGCTCGCTTTCATTCGATTACTGGGCAACATCGGATATGTAGAATACCTGAAAAATAAGTTCAATTTTCCTGTCGATGGTTATTGGGAAGAGCTGTTGCAATCAACCATTTATAAAATGGGTATTCGAAAAAAAGTAACATTATTGGAAAGCGCGCTGGTGATGTCGCCCATGGTAATTGGTCACCTCAAACCGGTGATATTTTTTCCGATGGGTGCCATCAACCGGCTCTCTCCGGAAGAAGTGGAAGCCATACTGGCGCATGAGCTGGCTCACATCATGCGGAATGATTATCTCATTAACCTGGTGGTGAGTTGTGTTGAATCATTGTATTATTTCCATCCAGCCATGTGGTGGTTGACAAGCCAGATAAAAACAGAGCGGGAACATTGTTGCGACGATTTGGCCATAGAGGCAACAGGCAGGCCATTGCAGTACGCTCAGTCACTGGTGGCTGTACAGGAGATGGCATTTACATCCCCTCGCCTGGCAATGCAGTTTGCAGGCAAAGAAAAGAAATCGAGATTTTTCCTGCGGGTCAACAGATTGATTAAGCCCAACACCCATAGCACCAACTTAAGGGAAAGGTCGCTTGCAGCTGTCATTACCGCATTACTCGTGATTGTGGTAGCCATGTCTTCTAAACCGATTGACAATGCGGCCCATTGTTTGCCAGTAAATGCGGGTAATGAAAAATTTTTGAAATTCGATGGAGCAAAGGGCATAGATTCACTGGCATTGGATTTTGCAATCAACGATGGCGTTTACCATTACAACGATCATTATTACCATGCCGAAATGGAAATCGAAAACCGAAGGGTTGTTAGCCTGATACTAAACGGACTTAAAATATCCGGAAATGACATTAAACGATTTTCCAACCTGGTCAGAGAAATATTGCTGGCAGATCAGCGGCAAAAACCCGGCGAAAATATTACATCCCACTCCTTCTATGATACATTCGCTGAACAACTCACAACGGATAAATTGTTAACGAAGGTCACAGTGAATAAGGTTTCGTTCAACAAGGCCGGATTGGTAATCAATGGCAATAAACAAAGCAAAGAAGTTTACAATCGTTACAGAAACCTGTATTCAAATTTGAAAACAAAAGATATGCCGGCGGATCCGGATATCAAAATTGATATATATCCGGATAATGATGGTACTGTGATACAGGCAGATCTGATAGGCACCGAGGCTGAAGTATTGACTAAGGACAAAGCAAAAGCCGTGTCCAAACCGAATCAAAGTCAAGTGGGAACCGACATTAATAATCTGAGTGAAGCTGATGCTTTGTTCAATGATTGGCTGGACAAGCAATTGATTGCTGATGGATATATTGATGATGCCGAAGAATACAATTATGTATGGACCCGTTCTGTTTTCCTGGTAGACGGTGAAGAAGTGGATGAAGCGGATGTACAAAGGTATAAAGCAAAATATGAAAAAATGGCAGGAAAGCCCATGGATCTAAATTTTGTCAGGACCAAAAATGTGACCCGGGATTAAGGTCAGCATTGTACCGAATTATTAATTAAGACTAAAAAATATAACTTATATGTGGCAGTACTTTCAACTGCGGGTAACTTTATTATTGGTACTGTTGCCCATGTTCTTATCTTCCCAATCCCGGTTGAAGATTTATGTAGATTGCAACCAGCAATGGTTGTGCGATATGGATTTTTTGCGGAAAGAGATGGGCAGTGTGGATTTTGTGAGAGATCGTTTTTTATGTGATGTGCAGATCATTTCTAATGTGCAGTTCAACGGCAATGGAGGTGAATCCAACACCCTTTGTTTTATTTCACAAGCAGAGGGTTCTCAAAAGAAAGATACTTTGCAATACTTCAATGATGTAACGTCAACGGATGATATAAAAAGGAAGCGCATGCTGAAACATCTTCAAATTGGACTGTTGCCTTATTTATTGGAAAAAGGTCATGAGGGCATCATTGAACTCAATATCAAACACGATGAAGCTTCGAAGGATACTGTCACCAAGGAGGATCCATGGAATTTGTGGCAGTTTTCCATTTCTGCATCCGGCTTTTTTAACGGGGATCAAAACTACAGTGATGCCAATATCAATAACAGTGTGACGGCCTCGCGGGAGACCAGTAAGAGCAAGTTCAGCTTTGAAATTTACAATTCTATCAACAGACGTAGATTTAATTTTTACAACGCGGATAAAGATACCACGGAGGTAGTGAAGGCTACCAACGACCGGCAGGATTTGTTTACCCGCTACATCAGCAAAAGAAGTGAACATTGGGGGCTTGGCATCCAGGGTGGATTCAAGCGCAGTGTTTTTGAAAATATCGATTATCAGTTTACACTCTTGCCCCAAATCGAATACAGCATCCTGCCTTATTCGGATTTTACCACAAGGCGATGGGTTATCGGCTACTCTGTAGGTCCCAAATTTTTCAATTACGGAGATACCACTATCTATTTGAAAACAAAGGAACTTTTGGTTCAACAAAGCGTAAATATGACAACTTCATTTACCAAGTCATGGGGTACCATCAATTTGGGCGCATTTTGGTCCAATTACCTGCAGGATTTTTCGAAAAACAATTTCTCTCTGGGAGGTGCCGTAGCTGGAACGTATTCAAAGGCTTCAGGTTCTCAGTGGGTGGGTCCTATGAATTGATCCACGATCAAATATCCCTGCCAAAGTTTGATGCGAGTCGCGATGACCTCCTCATTCAAAGGAGGCTGATCGCAACATCGTACAATTATTTTGTGGGTATAGGATTCAGTTATACGTTCGGTTCAATATACAATAGCCAGGTAAACCCAACTTTCAGAGGCCTCAATTACTCTATTAGTTTCTGATCGGTTTAGCAGACTTTCTTAAGTTCGCGATAGGTCTTGAGGGCAACAGACATTCTTTTTTCAACCGACTTGATGGAAAGGCCAATAATATCTGCTATCTCTGAATAAGTTCTTTTTTCGATCTTGTTCATGATGAATACCTCGCGGGCAGGTTTTGGAATGTCCTGTATTTTCTTTTGTACAAAAGCATCAAACTCTTCGGTAAGAATGTTAAACTCCGGAGTTTCGGTATTTACCTCGTTTTTATTGCGCTGGCAATAACGATACCTGACACTGTCTTTACGCCTTTGGTCGATGAAAAGGTTATAGGCGATGGTGTACAAAAAGGAGCATTCTTTACCTGCCTCTATTTTTTCACGGTGCTGCCAAAGTTTGACAAAACTTTCCTGGGCTATGTCTTCAGCTTCAAAGCTGTCCTGACACTTTGCCCTGATGTAATTGTACAGTTTATTGAAATTCTCACTGTACGTAACGTTGAATTTTTCCTGACTTAAGTACATCTCCAGATATTTTTAACAAAATTAATGGAGGAATGAAGCCGGGAAATAGGGGAATTCCCCTATTTTAAAAGCAGGGAAAACAGGGATAGACGTTGTTAAACAACGTATTAAGTATTGCGAAAAGAACTAATGTGAAAATTAATTGGCTTAGATTTTCTCAAACGCCTCCTGCCAGGCAAGCATTCCTCCCAGAAGGTTGCGGACCTTGGTAAAGCCATTTTGCATCATAAGCTGTTTTGCGGTACCACTGCGTGCACCGGAACGGCAGTGGAGAATTATTTCAGTATCCTTGAGGTCACTCAAATCATTCAAACTATCCGGCAGTTGACCCAGTGGGATCAATTTTGCACCAATGTTGTACATTTCATATTCAAAAGGCTCTCTGACATCTATGATGACGAGTTCCTCTTGATTGTCCATTCTGGATTTCAGTTCAGTAACGGTAATATCGTTCATATGTTTAATTGCATTTTGCCGGTCTTCCTGAAACGACCGTAATGTTTATCTTACTTTGCATGGGTATTTTGGTAATACCATCATAAGCAGGCTGTTGATCCATGATAAAGGCCGCTGATGAATCGCGAATACTGCCTTTTAAGGTAATTTCCCCTAATTCAAGATTGTGCTGCTCCAGCAAAAACTCAGCTTCTGACAACGTATAGCATATAAGGTCGGGGATGGTTATTTCTCCTCCCTCTTTGTCACTGACTATAAATTCGAGTTCATCTCCTTTGTCAATGGAAACCCCGCCCTTGACCACATTTTGGTCTATGATCAGCTGACCTTTATAATATACTTCCAGGATATGGTTGGGGTCACCGGCATCGTATTTTTTGCCTTTGATTCTGCTCAGGATACCTCTATGCTTGAGTTCGACTGACTTTTGGCTGAAATCATTGCCATAAAGAAGGGGTAATTCAGAAACCAGAATTTTATCGGGATCAAACTTGGTAATAGATACGTAAACCTTGCGACCTTCCTTTACTTCAGCGTTGGCCTTTGGATTTTGATCCAGGATAATGCCTCCTTTTTTACCGACAACGAAGACGGAATCGGTAATAACCAGATTAAATGATTGATCTTCAGCTTCTTCTATACCCTGTTCCAGGGTTTTGCCCACCAGGTCTACCATGGCCAGTTTTTGACCATGGTGCGTATAAAACCGCAACCACAGGAAAACAATAAGCAAAATTACCAGAATGGTACCTGCCAGAATGAGTAGGTGTTTGATGCGGGGATTATCCCTGAGAAATTCGGAAAATGTCCTCTTTTGGGTGGTCAATTGGTAAAAATTAAGAGGTCAAAGTTAAACAATTTGGATGTATTCTAAATTTCATTTTTTAAGACATTTATAACAAAATGAGAAGCCATTTTAAGATATTATTTAGAAAATGTCTAAATAAAAAATGAGAATGGTTATTAGTTGTAATAATTGTCGTCAAGTTCTATTTTTGCAACAAATATTAAAGATAGCCTCAATTTCTTTATATTTATCTTTGATAATCAAGATTTTAAGTCGAAAAACGATGGTTTTAAACAGATCAGTCCTCAAGCATCTAATTGTAGTCTTGATGGTTATGTGTGGAACTCTGCTGAGAGCAGAGGTATCTGCTGATGCCGGAAAGACATTGTTTACAGCCAACTGTGCTGCATGCCACGCCAAAAACATGAAGTCGGCCCTTACCGGTCCTGCATTGGGTGGTGCTGAAGCAAAGTGGGACAGTAAAGAAAATTTATACGCCTGGATCCGGAACTCCCAGGCAATGATCAAAAAGGGGCATCCCCGCGCGGTAGAATTGTGGAACCAATACAAGCCGACAGTGATGACGGCTTTCCCCAATTTGACCGACGACGAAATTGCTTCTATCCTTGTGTACGTTCAAGGTGTTTACGATGGAAGTTATCCTCCTAAAAAAGGTGGTCCGGCAGTAGCTGCTGAAGGAGCCGCTGAACCTAAAAAGGATAACACCTGGTTTTATGCAGGAATAGCTCTATTCCTTGCCTTGTTGTCTTATCTATTGTCGCTCATTATCGGTAACCTGAACAAGCTGGCAGCAGCACAAGCCGGTGAGTCATACGAGGAAAAAACCCTGTGGCAAAAATTGACCAGCAAGGGAATGGTTTCTTTCCTGATTTTTGCGGCTGTCATCCTAGGAGGTTATACCACAGTCACAAGAGCCGTTGACCTGGGAAGGCAACAAAATTATGCTCCGGATCAGCCTATCAAATTTTCTCACGCAACACACGCAGGACTCAATAAAATTGATTGCCAGTATTGCCACGATGGTGCGCGCAGATCAAAACAGAGTGTGATTCCGGCTGCTAACACCTGTATGAATTGTCACAAAGCTATCAAAGTGGGATCCAAATATGGAACTGCAGAAATATCCAAAATTTTTGCATCGATAGGTTTCAACCCACTTACCAACAAATACATTGACAATTATGAAAACTATCCGGATGATTCCATCAAGGCTGTATTTACCGCCTGGATAGAACAAGAATACAAGACTGCCAAAAACATTACAACACTGGATGCCAACGGACAGTCAGAAGTCAGAAAACAGTGGAAAGATATCGTATCTTCTCTTACCAGTGATCTGGATTCAAAAATTCAAGGTCCGATAGAGTGGGTGAGAATTCACAACCTTCCTGATCACGCATATTTCAATCATGCCCAGCACGTCAACGTAGGTAAAATTGCCTGCCAGACCTGTCATGGACCCGTAGAAAAAATGGAAGTTGTGGCACAGCATGCTCCGCTTTCAATGGGATGGTGTATCAACTGTCACAGAGAAGCCGAAGTGAAGTTTAAAGACAACCCATACTATGCCAACTACACTAGTCTTCACGAAGAGTTGAAGTCAGGCAAGCGCGACAAAGTAACCGTTGCCGACATCGGAGGACTTGAGTGTCAAAAGTGCCATTATTGATCAATCCTTTAAATTGAATTACCACATCAATTGATATAATGAGAAAAGAGGTAAAAAACATTTGGATCGGAGAACAGGACCTGGTTCACAGCGAAAAGTTCATTGAACAAAGCAATCAGGAATTATCCCTGTTGGATACGATGGCGAATGAAGAAACATCAGCCGCGTTGGGTTCCAACAGAAGGGACTTCCTTAAATTTCTGGGATTTGGATTGGGAGCTGCTTCCATAGCTGCCGGCTGTGATATTCCGGTAAAAATGGCAATGCCTTATGTTACCAAGCCTGACTCCATAGTTCCGGGTATTGCCAATTACTATGCCAGTACCTTTGTACACGGAGGTGATGTTGCATCTATTTTGGTTAAAACCAGAGAAGGCAGACCCATAAAAATTGAAGCCAATGACATGGCTCCTTCCAATTACGGTAAAACTTCTGCGAGGGCACAGGCCTCTGTATTAAGTTTGTATGATACCAACCGTTTTGCCACACCATTGAAAAAGTCGGGCAACGGATTCCAACCAACATCATGGGAAGATCTGGATAAGGAGGTTAAAGCCAAACTTGCCAGTGCTGCCAGCATCAGGGTACTTACCCATTCTGTTTCCAGCCCCACTGCCCAAAAAGCAATGGCCGACTTTATGGCCAAATACCCGGCTGCCAAATCAGTAGCCATTGATGCGGTTTCTTACAGCGCAGTTTTGGATGCCAATGCCGCTAATTTTGGCAAAAGAGCCATCCCTACTTATAAATTTAATGAAGCGGATATTGTAGTCAGCTTTAATGCAGATTTCCTGGGCTCATGGATTTCCCCTGAGAAATTTGCAGCAGACTATGTACAGAAAAGAGTAGTTAAAGATGTCAATGCACCTGCTATGTCTCGCCACTATCAGGTGGAAAGCCATATGTCACTTTCAGGTTCAAATGCAGACAATAGAATTCTGGTTAAACCTTCAGAACAAGGTGCAGCCATAGCTTTCCTTTACAATGCAGTTACCGGCGGAGGAGCTCCTGAATTGGGACTGAATGCCAAAGCCAAAAAGGCGCTAACCAAGGTTGCTGATCAACTCAAGGCCAATGCAGGAAAATCAATTGTATTGTCCGCATCAACCAACGTAGCCGAGCAACTGATGGTCAATGCCATCAATCAGACGTTAGGCAATTATGGATCTACCATTCTGGCCGGAACCAGCTATTATGGCAAACAAGGTGATGATGTAGCTTTCGATCAATTGATCAATGAACTTAATGCAGGTTCAGTGGATGTATTGATCGTATGGGGTGCCAATCCGGTATATACACATGGCAAAGGCGAAACACTTGCCGCCGCAATCGGTAAGGCAAAAACCAAAGTGGCTCTTTCCATAGCAAACGATGAAACGACCAAATTGTGTGACTGGGTAGCCACAACGCCTCATTTTCTGGAAGCATGGGGTGATGCCCGCGTTTCAGATGAGTTTGTGAGTTTGATACAACCTACCATCGCACCTTTATTTGATTCCAGGCAGGCAGAAATGTCGTTCCTTACATGGTCCGAAAGCACTGCTACCAATTATTATGATTACCTGAAGGCCAACTGGCAAAACACTTTGTTCGCTGCACAGAATCAATTTGCCTCATTCCAGGCATTTTGGGACAATGCACTTCACAATGGTTTGATTTTCACAACCGGAAGTGGTAATCCTGCATACAATAGTGTAGCCATCGATTTTAGCAAAGTGTCTGCACCTTCCAAAGCGCAAATGGAAATTTCATTTTTTGAACCGGTAAGTGTTGGAAACGGCTTGCATTCTACCAACCCATGGTTACAAGAAATGGCAAATCCGGTTGACAGGACAGTATGGGGCAATTACCTTGCAGTACCTGTTCACTTTGATGGTGTAAGGTCTTTTGAAGCCTTGAATGGTTTGAAAGATGGAGACCTGGTTGAACTCACAGTGGGTGAAGTAAAATATACCGTTCCTGTAATCCAGCAATTCGGACAAATGCAGGGAACCGTAGCTTTGGCTTTAGGATATGGTCGCACGGAAGCAGGCAACTGTGGAACCAACATAGGCGTAAATACCAATGTATGTGTCAGCAGAAACGGAGGCTATCCACAATACTACAGTGACAAAGTTCAGGTATCCGGAAAACAAGGTAAAGAGAAAGAATTTTCATGTGTACAATACCACCATACCTATGGTGTTACTGATAAGGATAAAGCAACCGGCCAAACCATCAATGCAGATGAAGCGGCTACTGTTTTCTTCGACTATTTCACCGGAGCAAAAGGCTTCCAGGGTGCGATTACCGACAGGTCTATCATTTATACTACCAACATTGGAGATTTGAAAGAAAGCCTGGCCGAAGTAAAAGAGAAAAGAGAACACGCTCAATTCCTCAATAGCAAACAAATCTACCGGGGACACGATGCACTTTACGCCAAGGGACACCATTGGGGTATGCACATTGACCTCAATGCCTGCATCGGCTGTGGTTCATGTACTGTAGCATGTATGTCTGAAAACAACGTACCTGTAGTGGGTAAGAGAGAAGTTTCCAGACACCATGAAATGTCGTGGTTGAGAATCGACCGTTATTATTATGGCAATGTCGAAAATCCAAACACGGTGTATCAGCCCATGATGTGTCAGCACTGTGACAATGCACCCTGTGAAAACGTATGTCCTGTTAACGCGACCAACCACAGTGGTGAAGGTCTCAACCAGATGACCTACAATCGTTGCATTGGTACCAGGTATTGCGCCAACAACTGTCCTTACAAAGTCAGAAGGTTCAACTGGTTGGATTATACCACTGCAGATTTGTTCCCTGCCAACCAGATTAAAAAATTTGGAGAAGAAGTATCATTCGGTGCAGACAATCTAACCCGTATGGTATTGAATCCGGATGTAACAGTGAGAAGCAGGGGGGTAATTGAAAAATGTAGCTTCTGCGTGCAGAGGTTGCAGGAAGGTAAACTTACAGCCAAAAACGAAGGCAGAACTTTGAGAGATGCAGATGTAAAAACTGCTTGTCAGACTGCCTGTCCAACGGGAGCAATTACCTTTGGCGATATGAATGCTAAAGATGAATTGTCTGCCAAATTGGAGAATCCATTGAACTACATTGTATTGGAAGAAGTAAACGTAAGATCTTCTGTAAACTATACAATGAAAGTCAACAACAGAGACGAAACTTTAGAAGCTTAATTTTTTAAAAACAGCATTGAATGAGTTCACCAGTAAGTAAAATCAGGGAACCACTTATCACGGGTAATAAGACGTACCACCAGATTACGGAGGACCTTATTTCTCCTACGGAAAAGACACCGCCTCTTTCCTGGATGATAGGATTTATAGTAGCCGTAACTTTTCTTGCCGTATTTGTCTTTACCGTGGGCTGGACCATTTACCACGGAATCGGTACCTGGAACCTCAACAGAACCATTGGATGGGGTTGGGACATCACCAACTTTGTGTGGTGGGTAGGTATTGGTCACGCGGGAACCCTTATTTCGGCTATCCTTTTGATCTTCCGCCAGAAATGGAGGACGGGTGTTAACAGAGCCGCTGAAGCGATGACCATTTTCGCGGTAATTTGCGCCGGACAATTTCCAATAATTCACATGGGAAGGGTTTGGCTTGCTATTTTCATCTTCCCTTATCCCAATACCAGAGGTCCATTGTGGCCCAACTTTAACTCTCCATTGTTGTGGGACGTTTTTGCGATCAGTACCTATTTTACGGTTTCATTATTGTTCTGGTACACAGGTCTTGTTCCCGACTTTGCAACCGTAAGAGACAGGGCAAAAGGCTTCAGGAAAAAAGTTTACAACTTTCTGTCATTTGGATGGACTGGTTCCGCCAAACACTGGCAGCGTTGGGAAGCTTTGTCGCTGGTATTGGCAGGTCTTTCTACACCACTGGTACTTTCGGTGCACACCATAGTAAGTTTCGACTTTGCCACTTCCGTAATTCCGGGCTGGCACACTACCATCTTCCCTCCTTATTTCGTTGCGGGTGCGATCTTCTCAGGATTTGCAATGGTATTGACACTCATGATTGTCACCAGAAAGTTGTTTAAACTGGAGGACTACATCACCATAGAGCACATTGAATCCATGAATAAGGTAATCCTGCTTACAGGTACCATTGTGGGTGTAGCATACCTTACGGAATTGTTTATTGCATGGTATTCAGGATATGTTTACGAACAATTTGCCTTCTTTAACCGAGCATTGGGACCCTACTGGTGGTCATATTTCGGAATGATGTTTTGCAACGTTATTTCTCCGCAGTTGTTCTGGAAAAAATCATGGAGGAGAAACCTATGGTTAACTTTCTTCTTGTCAATAGTTATCAACATTGGTATGTGGTTCGAGCGATTTGTGATCATTGCCACCACCTTGGCGAGAGACTACTTACCATCATCCTGGTCATATTATTCACCTACATGGGTTGAAATTGGTATCTTCCTTGGATCATTGGGATTGTTCTTCACCTGTTACCTGATCTTCTCAAGAGTGGCTCCGGTAGTAGCCGTTGCTGAAATCAAGAGCATTTTGAAGACTTCAGGTAACCAATACAAGGGGGTAAGTCATCATCATGATGATCACCACGAAGAAGTTCACCACGATCACCATTAATCAACATCAGGAAAATTTATCATGGCACATAAAGAAGTAATTTTCGGTTTGTACAGTGATGAGCAGGATTTGCTCAAAGCAGTTAAAAAGGCAAAGGCCGGACACATGGAAATAATGGATGTTTATTCTCCATTTCCCATCCACGGTCTCGATCCGCTTTTGGAATTGGAAGAATCCAGGATTCACATTGCGGGCTTCATCTATGGTATGATCGGTACCTTGACAGCCTTTTTGGGAATGACATGGATATTTACCAAAGACTGGCCCATCATTTTTGGGGGTAAGCCTTATTGGTCATTTCCGGCTTTTATTCCTATTATATTTGAGTTGACGGTTTTGTTTGCCTGTGTGGGCATGGTTGTTACATTCTACATCATATGTGGAATGGGTCCCGGAGTTACCAATCCAACATTGGACGATAGAATCTCAGATGATAAGTTCTGCCTTGCTTTTGACAAGGCTAATGTTAATGAAGCTGATGCCCGCGCATTTTTCAATGCAACCGGAGCAGAAGAGGTCAATTCAAAAAACCTTTAATGTATACAAACAAGATGAATAAATCTAAATACATCCTGTTATTTGCCCTGCTGTCTATGATAGCTCTATCATGTCAGAAGGCAGGAGTAAACAGCACTGGTAGCGAATACATGCCCGACATGGGGCACTCTATAGCCTATGAGGCTAACGTTTATGGTTATTATTACCAAAACAGATGGGGAACTGAAAAAGATCTGTACAACTTTTCCACACCCAGAAAACCGGTAGCCGGTACGATTGCCCGCGGCTATGCAGGCAGCGCAGACGGAATGGCTGGTATGGGTAATGGCAAACACTATACTCCCAATGGCAGCGTTCCTTATTATTATGCCGATACTGAGGAGGAAAGAGCCAGAGCCACAGCAGAAATTGTAAAAAATCCATATCCTATTACAGACGCCAATCTTGCCAAAGGCAAAGAACTTTATACCATTTATTGTGGTATCTGTCACGGTGAAAAAGGAGATGGAGCCGGTTATCTTGTAAGAGATGATGGCAAGTACCCTGCTCAGCCGGCGAATTTCTTGTCAGATGATTTCATTAATTCATCCAATGGCAGGTACTATCATTCTATCATGTATGGCAAAAATGTGATGGCTGGCTATTCCGATAAACTTTCTTACAAGGAAAGATGGCAGGTTATCCAATACATCAGATCATTGCAGGCCGCCAGCAAGAATTTGGTTTACAATGAAAAATCAAATACCCTCAACAGTATTGACATTCCTGCTGCTACCATACCAAAGGCTGTTGAACCTGCAGTGACAGAAGAAACAGCTCCTGCGAAGGATATGAGCATGCAAAAAGGAGAGGGACACGGAGACAAACATTAACAGGCTTTAAAATCAGGCAAAATAAAATGAATCAATATACCATAACCAATACATTAAGAACCGTCCTCTTCAGTATGATGGGAATAGGATTGTTGTGTCTGGGGCTCACATGGATGGGCGATGATCACAGCCATACGCGGTTTTGGTCCAATGTCTTGCACAACTCTGTATTTTTCACAGGTATTGCTATCATGGCTACTTTTTTCATGTCTGCCAGTATCACGGCCTATGCCGGTTGGTATACCGCATTCAAAAGGGTGTTTGAATCCATTTCCGCCTATTTGTTACCCGGTTTTATCATCATGACACTCATTGGTATTGCTGTTTATACGCATATGAACCATCTTTACCATTGGGCAGATGAGAAGAGCGTGGCCACTGATGAGATATTAGACGGCAAGTCAGGATTCTTAAACAAAAACTGGTACCTGTTTGGCACGATAATTATTGGTGCAGCCTATACTTTTCTGGCCATGAAGCTACGGTCTCTTTCAGTAGCAGAAGAATCTGCCGCAGGGGAAGAAAACTTTGCTACTCACAGGTCAATTAGAAAGTACGCTGCTATGTTCCTGCCTATTTTCGGATTCACTTCTGTAGTGTTGATTTGGCAATGGGTGATGAGTGTAGACGCACACTGGTATTCCACCATGTTTGCCTGGTATTCACTGGCCAGTCTTTTTGTGGCCATGATGAGTATCGTTGCACTTACATTGATTTTCTTAAGATCCAAAGGTTATTACCAAAATTTGAGTAAGCACCACGTTCACGATGTGGGTAAGTTTATCTTCGGTATTTCAGTGTTCTGGACTTATCTGTGGTTTTCACAATTCATGCTAATTTGGTACGCAAACATCGGAGAAGAAACCATTTACTTTAAAGAAAGATACGACAATTACCCTGTTTTATTTTTTGCCAACCTGGTGATAAACTTTGCAGTACCTTTCCTTGTTTTAATGAGGAATGATACCAAATGGAAAACAGGATCACTTTCATTTGTCGCCATCACGGTATTTATTGGACACTGGCTGGATTTCTTCCTGATGATTAAACCAGGTGTCTTACATACAGCTCATGAAGTGGGTGGCCATGGTGCAGAACATGCTGCCGGTGCTGCGGAAGCACACGGACATGCAGCAGAACATGTTTCTTCTTTTGTATCAGGGTTTACTTTCCCCGGCCTTCTTGAAATTGGTACCATGCTGGGCTTCCTGGGTTTGTTTTTGTTTGTGATGTTCAACACACTTTCAAAATCAAAACTTACCTCAGAGCAAGATCCTTATGTTGAGGAGAGCTTACACCACCACGTATAATTTATAGAAATAAATAAAAAAAATAAACGATGACTATTTTTGGTGCACTCATCATTTTCGCTCTGATCGCGGTCATAGCTGTTCAGATTGGAAAGGTCAATGATTTAGCTGCTAAAATCAGAGGAGAGGAAGCGGTCATGAGGTCCAACAACGACACCCACGCGAGGTGGTTGGTGGTCTTTATGGTTGTGTTTCTTGTTGGCTGTATTTATTCTGCCTGGCATTACAGGAATATGATGCTTGGCTATGGTCCATGGGAAGCCTCATCAGAGCATGGTAAAGAAGTGGACTCACTCTTTAATATGACTTTGATTTTTACGGGAATCGTATTCGTGATTACACACATCCTTTTGTTTTGGTATGCATATAAGTATAGATTGCAGGAAGGGAGAAAGGCTACTTTTTTCGCCCACGATACAAAACTGGAATTGATATGGACGGCTATTCCTGCTGTTGTAATGGCATTTTTGGTTGCCAACGGTTTGGTGGTATGGAACAATACCATGCCGGATTTGGGTCCTGAAGATAAATTTCTTGAAATTGAAGCTACCGGTTATCAATTTGCATGGGATATCAGATATCCCGGAAAGGATGGAAAAATAGGTGACAAAGATTTCAGACTTATCAATATGTCTAACAATGCGCTGGGTCTAAACTTCAAAGATCGCGCAGCCATGGATGACGCCATATTGAGTGGCTCCGATGTCATCAAATTGCCGGTTGATTCAACCATCAGAGTGAGAATTACAGCAAAGGATGTTCTACACAACTTTTACCTTCCTCATTTCCGTGTGAAAATGGATGCGGTGCCCGGCTTGCCGACCTACTTCATTTTCAAGCCAACAAAGACTACTGCTCAGATGCGTCAGGAACTGAGTGCCTATCCTGAGTGGAATGAGCCTTATGATCCCAGCGATCCTGAAGGACCTAAGCGTTGGGAGAAATTTGATTATGAATTGGCATGCGCAGAGCTATGTGGCAAAGGACATTATTCCATGAGAAGAATCGTGGAGGTAGTTTCAAAAGAAGAGTATGATGCATGGGCTGCAGGCTTGCCTTCATTTTATAAAGCTAATGTAAGAGGTACTGATGCGGATCCATTCAAAGACCAGAAGTTGCTGGATTATGAGATTGAAGACAGGAAAGCAGAATTAGATGCTACAGTTGACCCGCTTTGGTCCAAATTGGCTACAGGCAGGGACAGCACTATAACTGAGGAAGTTTTAACCTTGAGATTAAAATATGTATTCTTCGAGACAGGGTCTAACAAATTGGATGTACTGTCGAATCATGAATTGGATTACATCGCAGCTTTGTTGAAAAAACACCCACATATCCGCCTGGAAATTGCAGGACACACTGACAATGTGGGTGATGCGGCAGCCAATCGCACGCTATCCAATGCAAGAGCAGCCAGCGTAAGAGACAGGTTGGTAAGTCAGGGTGTAGCGGCCTCCAGATTCGCAGTTAATGGTTATGGTGACTCCAAACCTTTGGATACCAACGACACGGAAGAAGGAAGGGCCAAAAACCGAAGAACAGAATTGAGAGTTATTTAATAATAAAAATACAACCCTTAATAAAATGGCAGAAGTAGGTGTAAAAACCAGGGAAGAAATCCTGATCGAGGAGCAAGGCTTCAATGATCACTTCCACGATCACCACCATGGTGACAAATACAAGTCTGGCTTTTTGAATCATTATGTGTTCTCAATGGATCACAAGGTGATTGCCAGACAGTTTTTGATCACAGGTATAGTTTGGGCTGTGATCGGGGCAGCAATGTCAATTGTGTTCAGGCTTCAGCTTGGTTTTCCGGAAGAAAGTTTGGCTTGGTTAAAGCCAATTTTGGGAAAATGGATCGTTGTTGATGCCGAAGGTGTTGGTAAACTGGCGCCGGAATTCTACTATGCGCTGGTAACTATGCACGGGACCATCATTGTGTTCTTCGTACTTACCGCCGGCCTCAGTGGAACGTTTAGTAACCTTCTTATTCCTTTGCAAATTGGAGCGAGGGATATGGCATCACCATTCCTGAATATGTTGTCATACTGGTTCTTCTTTTTGGCAGGTGTGGTAATGTTCTACTCACTGTTTTTGAGTACCGGTCCTTTTTCCGGGGGATGGGTGGCCTATCCGCCACTGAGTGCATTGCCTCAGGCATCTTCGGGCTCAGGCACAGGTATGACGCTTTGGCTTGTGAGTTTGACCTTGTTTGTAGTATCTGTGCTTCTGGGAGGTATCAACTACATTACAACCATATTGAACCTTCGTACCAAGGGTATGAGTATGTGGAGACTTCCACTTCCTATTTGGGCGTTTTTTGTAACTGCCATCCTTGGTTTGTTATCATTCCCGGTTTTGGCTTCCGGATTCTTCATGTTGATCTTCGACAGAAGTTTGGGAACAAGCTTTTACCTGAGTGATATCTTTATTGGAGGCCAGGCATTGGATAGAGTAGGGGGAAGCCCAATTTTGTTCCAGCATTTGTTCTGGTTCCTGGGACACCCAGAAGTATATATCATCATTCTTCCGGCCATGGGTATAGTATCAGAAGTATTATCTGTTCACTCAAGAAAACCCATTTTCGGATACAGAGCAATGGTATATTCTATCATGGCTATCGGATTTTTGTCCTTCATCGTGTGGGCTCACCACATGTTTATGGCGGGTGTGAATCCTTTTATCAGCAATTTCTTTGTGGTCTTTACCTTGATCATTGCGGTACCATCGGCTGTTAAAGTATTCAACTGGATCACTACATTGTATGGGGGTAGCATCAGACTTAATTCAGCATCCCTGTTTGCTATCGGTTTTGTATCCATGTTTATTTCGGGTGGTCTTACCGGTATATTCCTGGGTAACTCTGCAATCGATATTCAAATGCACGACACCTATTTTGTGGTTGCTCACTTTCACATTGTAATGGGTGTAGCTGCGTTCTTCGGAATGTTTGCAGGCGTTTACCACTGGTTCCCTAAAATGTACCAGCGATACATGAATGAAACTTTAGGTAAAATTCACTTCTGGGGTACCATGATATTGGCATATGCTATTTTCTGGCCTATGCACTACCTGGGTATGGCCGGTGTTCCAAGAAGATATTACAGCTTTGATACCTTTGACGCCTTCAAACATTTTGCTGAGATGAATAAGTTTATCACAATCGCAGCTATCCTTTCTTTCGTAATTCAGTTGCTGTTTATTGTGAACTTTTTCTACAGCATATGGAAAGGTAAAAAAGTAACCAAAAAGAATCCATACGATGCGAACACTCTTGAATGGACAACACCTATTGAGCCACTTCACGGTAACTGGCCGGGTAATATTCCTGCGGTAAATCGTTGGGCATATGACTACAACAAAGATGAGCGGGAATTTGTCCCACAGTATGAGCCTTTGAAAGAAGGTGAAGTAGGGGATCATTAATGTTTGGATTTTATAAAACAGAAATTTAAAAACCACCACGTGAATCAGTCTTCCCAGACAAAGGATATCGTTGTACCCGGCTATAGCAAGTGGGCCGATTACAGTTTGCTCATCAAAACCAGATTGAGCATGACGGTGGTTTTCACTTCGCTACTGGGCTATGCCATCGCTGCAGGTGAAAATTGGCAAATCGGAAGCCTGATGCTTTTGGGCTTTGGTGGATTTTTAATAACCTCTGCTGCCAATGCCATCAATGAGGTATTGGAAAAAGACTTTGATGCCTTAATGAAAAGAACGATGGTTCGGCCTCTTGCTGCAGGCAGGATGAAAATCAGCGAAGCCGTATTGTTTGCAGGTCTTGCCTGCCTGATGGGTGTAAGCTTACTGGCAATGATCAATCCCATCACTGCGGTTATGGGCATGCTCTCCTTTGTTCTGTATGCTTTTGTTTATACACCTCTTAAGCGGTATTCAACCATAGCGGTAGCCATTGGTGCCATACCCGGAGCATTACCGGTGCTTATTGGTTGTACCGCAGCAGAAGGACAAATAACAGCATTGTCTACAGGTTTATTTGCGGTGCAATTTTTATGGCAGTTCCCCCACTTTTGGTCAATCGGCTATTTGGGATTTGAAGATTATAAAAAAGCAGGATACAAATTGCTGCCTGAAAACGATGGAGCAATTGATAGAAACGTTGGTCTTTACGCTTTGGTGTACACCTTATTGATTTTGCCGGTGCTTGCTTACTTGTACTTTGCCGGTGAGATGAGTATGGGGCCGCTTTTTATCAATGGTATGCTTACCCTAGTTTTTGCTTATTTCAGCTTGTCGTTTTATCACAAATTCGATAGAAAGAGCGGATTGGTACTGATGTTTTCCTCTTTCTTTTATATGCCTTTGATTTTATTGATTTCATTGTTTATTAAATAATATAAGGAATGGAAGCTACCATATTCAGAAGAGAAGACGGATCAAGAAAATTAAACCCGCAACTTTTTGCTTTGTGGGTTGGCATGGCCAGTATGATCATGCTGTTTGGTGCATTTACCAGTGCATATATTGTAAAACAAGGGGCAGGCAATTGGTTGCAGTTTCCAATGCCCTGGGTGTTTTTTGTAAGTACTGCTGTGATTATTGTGTCCAGTATTACACTGCACATGGCTTACAATGCTTTTAAATCTCAGCAATGGAGCCGTTATAAGGCTTTGGTGCTGACATCCACCTTTTTGGGTGTTGCCTTTATGGTATTGCAGTATGAAGGTTGGCTGGATTTATACGCCAGTGGCGTTGACCTGCGTGCCAATGTAGGAGGATCCTTTTTTTACCTCATTACAGGGGCACACGCTGCCCACGTACTGGGGGGTATTACAGTGTTGGCTATTACTTGTTTATTGGCCTTTACACTTCCATTGAAATACGCTGAGAGCCGAAGGAATAAAATAGAAATGGTTTTGCATTTCTGGCATTTTCTGGGTGGTCTCTGGATATATTTATTTGTTTTTCTAAATGTAATAAGATAATAAAAATTTACTAATGGCTTCAGAAACAGTATCATTGCACGGGGATCACGCTGCTCCTACCTGGTCAGGAGGGGCTGAGCCGTTCAAAGCCAGTTATGGCAAACTGATGATGTGGTATTTCCTTTTGTCAGATGCCTTTACTTTTGCAGGCTTTTTGATTGCTTATGGCGCATTGCGATTTAGTATGCCCACCTGGCCGGTTCCTGATTTTGTATTCAGCTCATTGCCCGGAGGTATTCATCACAAGCCTCTAATTTTTGTAACCATTATGACTTTCGTCCTGCTGGCCAGTTCCTTTACCATGGTAAGAGCGGTGCAGGAGGGTCAACAGGAAAATAAAAGAGGTGTGGTGAAATGGATGTTGTTGACCATTGTCGGAGGTTTAATGTTCCTGGGTTGTCAGGCCTGGGAATGGACAACTCTGATAGGGACAGAACATATGACCATCAAAGTAAATCCTTTTGGAACCCATACGGAGTCCGGGGTTTATTTGCAGGATGGCCACGATGTAAAGAAAGGAGATACCTTTACTGCAGGTCATTCTTATTTGATTCATCAGCACGACGGACATTTCCAGCATTTGGCATACGAAGTGACAGATGGCCCCAATAAAGGTCAAATCAAAAAACTCGAATTTGGTCCAAAGGCTTTTGGTGCTCTTTTCTTCTTTATCACAGGATTCCACGGCTTCCACGTTTTTTCAGGGGTTGCATTTTTATTGATCATCTGTTTAAACGCTGCATCCGGCTTGTATGAAAAGAGAAAAAACAAATACGAGATGGTAGAGAAGATTGGCTTGTACTGGCACTTTGTGGATCTTGTATGGGTTTTTGTATTCCTCTTATTTTATCTATTATAATATCCTAAATCACAAATTACAATGGGACATTCTTATTCAGAATCTAAACAGATAGCAACCAAAACCATTTCGATTTTGGCTGTGATTACTATAGCGGAGGTGGTTTTTGCCCTCACAGGTAAGGGATATATCATAGATGGATTTCATATGCCGCACTGGTTGATAGGTGGCGTAATGATCATCATGAGTGTAGTTAAAGCGTATTTGATCATTTATGAATTTATGCACATGAAGTACGAAGTACCGGGTCTGGTTCGTACAGTGCTGATTCCTACCTTGCTTTTGGTTTGGG
>WBZP01000268.1_pt1 | contig 21925 bp, 18 predicted proteins | sample 5204301 | NCBI WGS metagenome assembly WBZP01 (sample SAMN12412401, study PRJNA552823) | activated sludge metagenome | isolation source: activated sludge from nitrification reactor of wastewater treatment plant... | place: USA: Pennsylvania | collected 2017
ATACGATGGCAGGAAATAATGTTCTCATCAAATTTGCATATTAAGCGGTATACAGCAAAAATAGGGCTAAATAGCAGGTATCGGCCCGAAATCCGGGGATTTGCAGCCTATTCACGTATAGCCCAGGTGAAGGGTGGGCAATGCCCCCCGATCAGATAAAAAAACCGCCCGCTTATTTTTTTTTACATCCTCCAAACCTTACCTTTGCGCCCTGAAATAGATACCTTATATACTTTAAACATTTCTTATGGCCAATACTGGTAAAGTAAAATCGATCATCGGCGCCGTGGTAGACGTACAGTTTGACAGCGGTTCAAAGCTTCCTGAAATATTAAATGCATTGGAACTGAAAAGGGATACCGGTGAAACGCTGGTTCTTGAAGTTCAGCAACACCTGGGTGAAGACAGCGTTCGTACCATCGCGATGGACGGAACGGAAGGCCTGGTGAGGGGAACTGCCGTTACTGATACCGGTAAGCCGATAGCCATGCCGGTGGGTGAAGGCATCAAAGGAAGGCTGTTTAATGTAACCGGTGACGCCATCGACGGTTTGCCCCAGGTGAGCAAAGCGGGCGGACGGCCTATCCATGCCAAGCCGCCTATGTTCGAAGACCTGAGCACAGCTACCGAAGTACTGTATACAGGTATCAAGGTAATTGACCTCATCGAACCATATGCTAAGGGTGGTAAAATCGGCCTGTTTGGTGGTGCCGGTGTGGGTAAAACCGTACTTATCCAGGAACTGATCAATAATATCGCAAAAGCATACAACGGGGTATCGGTTTTTGCCGGTGTGGGGGAAAGGACGCGTGAAGGAAATGACCTGATGAGGGAGATGATTGAAGCCGGTATCATGAACTATGGCGAGAAGTTTAAACATAGCATGGAAGAAGGCGGATGGGATCTGAATGCGGTGGATATGGAAGGGTTGAAAGATTCAAAAGCCACCTTCGTATTCGGGCAAATGAATGAGCCGCCGGGAGCAAGGGCGCGTGTGGCTTTGAGCGGATTGACCATTGCTGAATATTTCCGGGATGGTGATGGCGAAGGCCAGGGAAAAGACATCCTGTTTTTCGTAGATAATATCTTCCGTTTCACCCAGGCGGGATCTGAAGTATCGGCCCTGCTTGGCCGTATGCCAAGTGCGGTGGGATACCAGCCAACCCTGGCAACAGAAATGGGACTGATGCAGGAACGCATCACTTCTACCAGGAATGGATCCATCACATCTGTACAGGCTGTTTACGTACCTGCGGATGACCTTACCGATCCGGCTCCAGCAACAACCTTTGCCCACCTTGATGCCACTACGGTATTGAGCCGTAAGATTGCGGATCTGGGTATCTATCCTGCGGTAGACCCGCTGGATTCAACTTCCAGGATCCTTACGCCGCTGATTGTGGGCGATGAACATTATAACACAGCCAATAAGGTGAAGCTTATTTTACAACGCTACAAGGAATTACAGGATATCATCGCCATCCTCGGATTGGATGAATTGAGCGACGATGACAAACTGGTTGTATCAAGGGCCCGTAAGATTCAGCGTTTCCTCAGCCAGCCATTCTTTGTTGCCGAGCAGTTTACCGGTTTAAAAGGGGTGCTGGTGCCTATTGAAGATACCATCCGTGGTTTTAATGCGATCCTCGACGGGGAAGTGGATGAATATCCTGAAGCAGCATTCAACCTGGTGGGAACCCTGGAAGATGCGATTGAAAAAGGTAAGAAACTGATGGCTGCGGCACAGGCATAATTTGAAAATTTGAAGATTTTAAAATGTGATAATGATGGCATCTTCAAATCTTCAAATCTCCAAATCTTCAAATTGAAATTATGACTCTAGAAATATTAACACCAGATAAAAAAATTTTCAGCGGGGAAGTGTACGGAGTACAGTTACCCGGTATCAGTGGTTTATTTGAAGTGCTGGATAAGCACGCCCCGCTGGTAAGCGCCCTGAAAGCGGGTAACCTGAAAATTCTGAAAGACAAATCAAATACGGCTTCGTATACCATCCAGAGCGGCTTTGTGGAAGTGCTGAACAACAAGACAACCGTACTGGTTGAAGCTGCGGAAGAAAAATAAGTTAATTCTGAAAATAAATTTGAAGGCCCGTTGCATACAACGGGCCTTTTCATGCTTTAGAATTGCTGCTTCAATTGCACAAAACTCCAGGCGCAAAAAGGCAGCAGGATAAAAACTAACGTCCACCAATATCCGCCAAATGCCAGGTAGACCATTATGGCTGCCAGTAGCAGGAAAACAGGATAGAAGATAAACAGCAAGCCGACCAGCAATGAGTCATAATGGTCATTATGCCGGCCTTTTGCCAGGGCGGTTTTTTTTAGCGGTATGTACAGGGGCGCATGAATGGCAAATCCTAATAAGGCCGGAATGAAAAGCAATGTTTTTTTATATGCAGGTATCGGCACATTGAAATGTTTAATAATCGTGTGCCTGTCTCCCGCATCTGTTTCCAATACCAGGTTTTGCAGGGAGGCCCTTAACCTGTCATTGAATTCATTAATGGTTTTACCGAAGGCATCAGCAGTGCCGATATCGGCTTCTGTGATAAAGCTGCCGAAATTCAACTGTACATTTTTTCCAAAAGAAGTGAACGAATGGTAATTGATGCCCGTAGGAAGTATTTTCAATGGGATGCCTTCCTGCCAGCTGCTTAATGCCAGCCTGGCTGTGCCTTTTTTAAGCGGCCTTAGTTTCCATTCGTTGATGCACCTGCCTTCACTGAAAATGAGCACGATCCCGTTCTTCCTGAATATTTCCCTGCAGTTTTCAAATGTATCATAATTGTTTTCCAGGTTTTCTGCACCCTCGCTGATGCGGTATACGGGAAACATGTTGAGCGACAGGAGCAGTTTTTTGTACAGGGGCCTGGCAAAAGCATCGCCCCTGGCCAGTGAATATACAGGCCTGCGAAACAGGGTAGACAGTATGATGGCATCCAGGAAAGAATTCGGGTGATTGGCGGCAATAAGCAATGGCCCGTTCAATAACAGGTTATCCTTATTGTTGATGGCAAGCTGCCTGCAATAGATCCGGATGGCAAACTTTGCCGGTATATATAACAAGCGGTATAGCAAGCTGAATGTGTAGGTTTAATTTGTCAGTTTAATTGCGGGTCTATGGGGTAATTGATCAGTTGTTCATATTCCCCGCCCAGGTGCCTCAGGCTTTCTTTCCAGATATCGTCAGGCCCGGTACCGAAAACCAGTTTTCGGGTTGCCGTTGCCGTTAGCCAGCTTTTTTCCGATAATTCAAATGCCAGTTGCCCCTTCTCCCAACCACTGTAACCGACGAAAAATTTAATTTTTTCCGTGTCTATCTTACGGTTGTTTAACAGTGATTTCACCGTTTCAAAATCACCGCCCCAGTATATGTCATCCGATACCTGGTAGCTGTCGGGTATCAGGTTTGGGTATTGGTGAATATAATGCACCGTATCCAACTGCACCGGCCCTCCGTAATAAACAGGCACCTCGGTGCCATCCAGACCGGTAATGAGCTGGTCAAGCGTCTGTTCTACCGCCTTGTTTAAAACAAAACCAAAACTCCCTTCGTCGGAATGCCTGCACATGAACACTACGGTGCGCATGAAATTAAGGTCTTTCAGGAAAGGGTCTGCAATAAGCAATGTGTTTTGCGACGGTTCAATCATATTTCTAAAGTAGCATATTATCGCTGAATAGTCTAAATTAGTTATTTTCTTTTTGTTGTAAACCTTCGTTAATTTTAATGCGTTGCCATGAAATAATTTTTGCTAAGGCAATTGTGATTTACTTTTGCAGCATTGCATGATTGCAGGTTGTATCACAGGTACATTATGAAAAAAATATTCCCCATTATCTCCATACTGATCCTGCTGTCTTTGCTGGGGCTTATCTTTTTCCAGTTCTTATGGCTGAAGAGTGCAAAGGAAGTAAAGGAACAGCAGCTTATAGATAATATCAACAAAGCTACCAATGATGCGGCCGAAAAACTTACGCAGGACAAACGTTTTCCGCCCATCACAAAAAACCAGAACCTGCTTTTCCCCAACGAAAAGATGCAGCGCGAATTTTACAGGCCATCTGTACTGCAGCGTTATACAAAGGAAGAGATTGCAGATATTATCCGTCAGTCGCTGGATAAAAACAACCTGAAATCCGTTCCTTTCGAATATGCCATCACGCAGAATTCTATCACCGGGGATGAAATTCAGACGGAGAATTTTTATAAATATTTTGTAGACACCGTAAACAATACACATCACATCATAGCATTGCAACCGCCCGGCGGAAGCAGTATGGAAAACCTGGCAAAGGAAGAGTTCCTGATCGTAATTGTTCCGCATCAGCGCAGCATCATATTAAGGGAGATAACCTGGTTCATTTTAGGGGCTATCTTTTTTACACTCGTCATCACCACCGCTTTTTTCCTTACCATACGCACCTTATTAAGGCAGAAGAAACTCAGTGAAATCAAGTCAGATTTTATCAACAACATGACCCATGAATTTAAAACGCCGCTGGCAACCATTTCACTGGCTGTAGATGCGCTGAAGAATGAAAAAGTGAGTGCCGATAAGGAAAAGTCAAACTATTTCATTGCCGTTATAAAGGAAGAAAACAAACGCATGAATAAGCAGGTGGAGACAATCCTGCAGGCGGCCCTGTTAGATAAACAGGAAGTACAGTTAAACCTGAAGAAACTATCGGCACACGATCTGATTAAGATTGCATTGAATAATATTGAATTACCGGTGAATGAAAAACTGGGGAAACTGGAGGTTGAACTGGATGCGCCCAGGTGTACCATCATGGCCGATGAAGTGCATTTTACCAATGTAATCAATAACCTGCTGGACAATGCCGTAAAATATTCAAATGAAAACCCGGTAATCAAATTATCTACGTCAAATACCGGCAACCAGTTAAAGATCAGGATTGAGGATAACGGGATAGGTATGAATAAGGAAACACTAAACCGGATTTTTGAAAAATTCTACCGGGCCCATACCGGAAACATACACAATGTAAAAGGCTTTGGCCTGGGTTTAAGCTATGTAAAAACCATGGTGGAAGCCCATAAAGGATCCATAAAAGCCGAAAGTACACTTGGAAAAGGTACCATTTTCACCATTTCATTCCCCCTGGCATGATAGGAAAATACGGTTATCCACAGCTATTAACAACTATCCACATTCAGTGCACAGCCGTTTTCTGCCATTTTACACTTAGAATCCCATCGGGATTGCCTTAAACCCCTGTGGATAAAAAACTTTTTTAAAATATGTGTCATAAAGTGGGAAAAAGTGTTATTTTGTGTTAATAATTCATAAAATAACCAACAGCCCCCTTAATGATTGGATTTATAGGCGAATATGAATCTACGATTGATGCTAAAGGAAGGTTTTTACTTCCGGCCGGTTTCAAAAAGCAACTTCCTGAACAGGAGAGTTACGTATTCGTCATAAACAGGGGATTTGAGAAATGCCTCACGCTATACCCGATCCAGAGTTGGGAGCCCATTTTCAGAGAAATAAGCCAGCTAAATGACTTCGACCCTAAAGTAAGGGCCTTCCGGCGTAATTTTTTAAACGGAGCCGTACAACTTGAGCTTGATTCTGCAGGCAGGGTATTGCTTCCCAAAAACTTACTGGAGCATGCTTCACTTGACAAGGACATCGTGCTGGTTTCTGCTGTAAATAAAATTGAAATCTGGGATAAGAATATTTATAAAGAGCTCTTTGAATCCTTTTCACCGGAGTCGTTCAGCGACCTGGCCAATGAAGTGATGAATAAAAAGAATGATAAGCCAAATGGTTGATATGTATGAGCAAACCACCTAAAATAGGGGATGCTGAAATATCAGACAGCCATCATTCAGATTATCATACACCGGTTTTGTTGCAGGAAGTAATTGTTGGTCTTGACATTAAACCCGGCGGAACCTACGTGGATTGTACGTTTGGCGGTGGTGGCCATAGCAGGGCAATCCTGCAAAAACTGGGCGATACCGGCAAATTGGTTGTATTTGACCAGGATGAAGCTGCCAGGAAAAATTTGCCGGAAGATGACAGGATATTGTTCATCAGGCAGAATTTCCGGCACCTGCAGAAATTCCTGCGCGTGCACAAAACAACACAGGTAGACGGGATACTGGCCGACCTCGGCGTCTCCAGTCACCAGTTTGATGAAGCATCAAGGGGATTTTCAACAAGGTTTGATGCAGCACTGGATATGAGGATGGATCAGCGGCAGGAACTAACGGCAGCGGATATACTGAATAAATATCCGGAGCAGCAGTTGCATAAGCTTTTTGAAAAATTCGGGGAAGTAACCAATTCAAAAACATTGGCAAAATGTATATGCGAACAAAGGCTGGTTGCTCCATTAAAAACAATCAACCAGTTTAAGCAGGCCGTAAGCCAGGTGGTTAAAGGGAATCCAAATAAATATTTTGCGCAGGTTTTCCAGGCTTTGCGAATTGAGGTAAATGAAGAGATAAAGGCGCTGGAAGAAATGCTGCAGCAGTCGCTGGAAGTATTGAAACCAGGTGGCAGAATCGCTATAATCACTTTTCATTCGCTGGAAGACAGGATCGTGAAAACATTTTTCCGGCAGGGGTCATTTGAAGAAGAACCCGAATCAGATTTTTTTGGAAGAAAAAAAGAAAGCCCGTTTTTAATCATCACCCGAAAACCAGTTATTGCCGGTAAGATAGAATTACGTAACAACCCCAGGTCTCGAAGCGCCAAATTGAGGATTGCTTCAAAGAAATAAATATGTATGAACGAGGGAAAGATAAATACCAGCCAGCAAGGGAATACGAAAGCAGACTGGAAACGGTTTTTCAATTACCGTTTCATAGTTAAGAACATACCCTTTTTCCTTTTCCTGTCGGTATTGGCTGTATTGTACATATATAACGGGCATTATGCAGATAAGCTGGTACGTAAGATTGCAGCCAGTGAGAAGAACATCAAGGAACTGGAATATGAATATAAGTCGATTAAGAGTGAAGTGATTTTCCGGAGCAAGGCAAGTGAACTGGTAAAAGCCGTAGAACCACTTGGGTTAAAGGAATTAACCAGGCCACCGATTTTACTGGATAGTTTGAAATGAAATGTTAACTGATATAACCGAATAACAACCGGCAGTTTTGGAAATAAAAAAAGACATATTGTGGAGAGTGTACCTGTGCTTCCTGGGCATCATACTACTTGGCGTAATGGTACTGGGAAGGGCTGTATACATACAGCAGGTGCAGGGCGATTACTGGGTTGGATTGGGAGACAGCCTGCATCTGAAATATCTTCCAATTGAAGCAGAAAGGGGAACCATTTACAGTGAAGATGGGAACATGCTCAGCACATCGGTTCCCATTTTTGACATATATGTGGATTTTGCTGCAGAAGGGCTCAGGGAAAAACATGGGAAACGTTTCAGGGAAAATGTTGATTCGCTCAGCATGAGTTTGGCAAATTTATTCAAAGACAAAACCAGCGAAGAATACAAGAAACAGTTGCAACTGGCGTATAAGAATAAGGAGCGCTATTACCTGCTGAAAAGAAAGATATCATTTGATCAGTTCAGGCAATTGCGGAACTTCCCCCTGGTTAGGCTGGGAAGGAATAAGAGCGGGTTCATTTATGATCCGAGAGACAAACGGATAAATCCATATGTGTTGCTGGCTAACCGTACGATCGGGTTATCAAGGGAAGATTCAACAAAAAATGTTGGGCTGGAAAGGTCGTATGACAGCCTGCTGAAAGGTACAACAGGCCAGCGCCTGATGCGTTATGCTGCCGGTGCTTATATGCCTGTTGAAGGCGCGGAAGTTGACCCGGTGAACGGGAAAAATATCATTTCCACACTGGATACTTACATACAGGATGTTGCCGAAAATGCATTAATGAAAATGCTGGTCAGCAACAATTCCCTGCACGGCACTGCCATCGTGATGGAAACATCCACCGGCAAGATAAAAGCGATTGCGAACCTGGGTAAACAACCGGATGGCACGTACACCGAAGACCTTAATTATGGCATTGGAAAAAGGACAGAACCGGGTTCAATCTTCAAGCTGGTAACGCTCATCAGCCTGCTGGAAGACAAACACGTTGACAAGAACAGCATTGTAGATTGCGAACGCGGCGCCAAATACTTTTATGGACTGCGCATCAAAGACTCACATTTAGGAACCGGAGCCATAACGGTAAAGGAAGCCTTCCTGCGCAGCAGCAATGTTGCTTTTGCAAAACTGGCAGACCAGTATTATCACAACCAGCCGGAAAAATTCACAGACCACCTGCATAAACTCAGGCTTGATGAAATTACCGGTGTAGATATAACGGCTTCATCAGGTAAACCGGTCATTTATAAGCCGGGAAGCAAATATTGGCACCCTACAACAATTCCGTATATGGCTCACGGTTACGGACAACTGGTTACTCCGCTGCACATGCTTATGGTGTATAATGCAGTGGCAAATAATGGGAAGATGATGCGGCCATACCTGGTTAGCGCCATAGAAGATTACGGTGTGGTTGTAAAACAGATACAGCCACAGGTTCTGGTTGATAAGATCTGCAGCGATGAAACACTCGTGCAACTGAAAGATTGCCTGAAAGCGGTAGTTGACAGTACTCACGGCACCGGGCACAGGATACTGTTCGATAGCATGTATTCCATTTCAGGTAAAACAGGAACCGCCGTAACGGCCCTTAACAATAAAGGATATAATAAAGGGAACAAGATTTACCAGGCTTCTTTCATCGGGTACTTTCCCTCTGAAAATCCGAAATATTCCATGGCTGTTGTGATACAGAACAGCAATGAGTCGAGGCTCATCTATGGTGCGGATGTTTCCGGCCGGGTATTCAAGGAAATCAGTGACCGGATTTATAATCATTACCTGAGTACGGCAGCATTGAACCTCCCCGAAAAACCGGATACTTCGGTTTATAGTTATCATGGTTCAAAAGAAGACCTGAAGTCTATATTCAATTACCTGAATATGGCTTCCATTGATTCTGCAAGCACAGGTTACTGGAGAACATTGCATTTACAGAATAATGCTGCTATGCTTAAAGCGCCAGAAAAGATCACAGACCAGGCTTCCGTTACACCGGATGTATCGGGCATGGGGCTGAAAGATGCCGTTTACCTGCTGGAGAATAAGGGTTTTATCACTTCCGTTAGCGGCAGGGGGCGTGTTATAAACCAAAGTATAGCGGCAGGTGCTGCATACAGAAAAGGACAAAAGATTTTTTTAGTGCTCAATTAAGGGCATTCAATATGTTAAAGGATATATTATACAAAGTAAGCATCAGGTCTGTACATGGCGATACAGCTATACCGGTATCTGACATTCAGTCTGATTCACGCAAACTGACTGCGGGTAGTTGCTTTGTTGCTATCCCGGGAACTGCATCCGATGGCCATACGTTCATTGATACAGCTATAGCTGCCGGCGCTACATCCGTTATTTGCGAAACGCTTCCCAAAAGCCTTACCCAGGGCGTTACCTGGGTTCAGGTAGAAAACAGCGCCATCGCTGCAGGGATCATGGCACATAATTTCTTTGGCGAGCCAAGCAGTAATATGAAGCTGGTAGGCGTTACCGGTACTAACGGTAAAACAACTGTGGCAACCCTGTTGTGGAAACTGTTCAGTTCTTTGGGATATACATGCGGGCTGGTAAGTACCGTGCAGAACCAGGTGGGTGATAAGGTGGAAGAATCTACCCATACCACACCGGATGCTATTAGCCTGAACAGGTTGCTGAAGCAAATGGCAGATAACGGCTGCACGTATGTGTTCATGGAATGCAGCAGCCACGCCATACAACAGCACAGGATTGCCGGCTTGGGTTTTACCGGGGCAATTTTTACTAATATATCACATGATCATCTTGACTACCATAAAACGTTTGATGAATATATCAGGGTGAAAAAATCCTGGTTCGACGGATTACCTGCAACAGCTTTCGCCATCAGCAACGCCGATGATAAAAGGGGCATGGTGATGCTGCAGAATACGGCTGCCCGAAAGATGTTTTACAGCCTTAAGACACTAGCAGATTTTAAAGGCAAAGTGCTCGAAAATACGATCACCGGTTTGCATATGGTTATCAATGATACAGAAGTGCATTTTAAACTGATTGGCGAATTCAATGCATACAACCTGCTGGCCGTGTATGGTGCGGCTGTTAGCCTGGGCCACGACAAGCAACAGGTATTGCAGCAGTTAAGCGGTTTGTCGGGAGCCGAGGGCAGGTTCGATTATATGTTAAGCCCCGAAAAGCGCGTGGTTGGTATTATTGATTATGCCCATACGCCGGATGCATTGCTCAACGTACTGGCTACCATCAGGAACCTGCGTAACGGGAATGAAAAAGTGATAACGGTGGTGGGATGCGGAGGCAACCGCGATAAAACCAAACGGCCTGTTATGGCAGAAGTAGCCTGTGAATACAGTGATAAAGTGATTTTCACATCCGATAACCCCAGGAATGAAGACCCATTGGAGATTTTAAAGGAAATGGAAGCCGGGGTGAGTGTGGTGGCAAAGAAGAAATACATAACCATTGCCGACCGGAAAGAGGCTATCAAAACAGCAGTTAGCCTGAGTAACGAAGAAGACATCGTACTGGTTGCCGGTAAAGGTCATGAAAAATACCAGGATATAAAAGGGGTTAAATATGAATTTGATGATAAAAAAGTATTGAAAGAGATGTTTGATTTGCTGGAAAAATAAACCGGCAAAGGATAGCAGTGAATGCCGGAATGATGACAATATCCAACTGAAACTAAATGCTATAAACTAATAATTAATAACTAAAAATGCTATACCACCTGTTTGATTGGCTGATAAAAGAAAATTTCCGGTTTCCCGGAAGTGGACTTTTCCAGTTCATCACTTTCAGGGTGTTACTGGCCATGATCCTGTCCTTGGTTATTACAACTGTTTATGGAAAGAAACTGATCAGGTTTCTTCAGAAAAAACAATTAGGCGAAACCGTTAGAGACCTTGGGCTGGCAGGGGAACAGCAGAAGAAAGGAACGCCAACCATGGGAGGCATCATACTTATCCTGGCCATCATCATTCCAACCTTGTTGCTGGCAAACCTGGATAAGGTATATGTAAGGCTGATGCTGCTTTGTACGGTATGGCTGGGCGCTATCGGTTTTATAGACGATTACCTGAAGATAAAAGCTAAAAGGATAGCGAAGGAAAAAGGAATTGATTATAAGAAAACAGATGCTGACGGATTGGCTGGAAGATTCAAGATTTTTGGCCAGGTGATGCTGGGTATTATCGTTGGCGCTACTTTATATTTTACAAACAGTGTAATTGTGGAAAGGGAAATTTATACATCGGATGTTCAGTATGTGAAAGACCACCTGAAACCCGGAGAAAAGCTGATGAGCGATTCCTTTCACGTGGTTAACCTGGATGGCAAACAGCACATTTTTGCAAAAGTTAAAACACCCATCACCACCATTCCTTTTGTAAAGAACCATGAATTCAATTATGCAAAACTATTGCCATCAAGCCTGGAGCAGTATACGTACATATTGTATATCCTCATTGTGATATTTATTGTTACGGCTGTATCAAACGGAGCGAATATTACTGACGGGTTAGACGGGCTGGCAACGGGGGTGAGTGCAATCATTGGAATCTGCCTGGGCATATTTGCCTATGTAAGCGGCAATATCAAGTTTGCAGAATATCTCAATATCATGTACATACCAAACCTGGGTGAATTGTCAATTTTCATTGCAGCATTTGTTGGGGCATGTATCGGGTTCCTCTGGTATAACTCTTACCCGGCACAGGTATTTATGGGAGATACCGGAAGCCTGGCACTTGGTGGTATTATTGCGGCTTTGGCCATCATCGTTAGAAAAGAATTACTGATACCTATTTTTTGCCTGGTGTTTCTTGTTGAGAATTTGAGTGTGATGATACAGGTGAGTTATTTCAAGTACACCAAACGTAAGTATGGAGAAGGGCGGCGTGTGTTCCTGATGAGCCCGCTTCACCATCATTACCAGAAACTGGGTTATCATGAAAGTAAAATAGCAGTCCGGTTTTGGATCATAACAATTTTATGTGTGGCGATGGCAATTGTAACACTGAAGTTGAGATAAGTATTTTTTGAAAAGCCCGGCCCGGGATCGATTCCGTGGCATAAAGGCCTTTCAATTGTTACCAGTGCTTTATCTGTGAAATTGACGATCCGTTAAATTCTATGCTGTTGAAAAACCATTTTTATCCTGAATACAGCAACGGTATTCTTTGAGGGAAATTTGTCCTGTAAAAGTCAATACTATTGAAGAACCACTTTTATTGAGCACGAATGGGTTGATCACAAGACCTGTTACATTCATGCCGTTGAAGAACCATTTTTTTATCCATGAAGTCAATATGCCTGATATAGGAAAATTTGTCCTGTAAAAGTCAATACTATTGAAGAACCACTTTTATTGAGCAGGAAGGTCTGTATACTATTACCTGTTAAATTCTATGCTTTTGAAGAACCATTTTTTTGTAAATGCATGAAACACACATGAAAAAGAGGATTGTCATCCTGGGGGCAGGGGAAAGCGGGGTTGGGGCAGCATTGCTCGCAACCCGCCAGGGGTATGATGTTTTTGTAAGCGACGGCGGAAAAATCAGCGAAAAATTCCGCACCGAACTGGAAACTCATGGTATCAACTATGAGGAATCAGGACATACAGAGTCTGCCATACTGAATGCAGATGAAGTGATTAAAAGTCCGGGTATACCGGGAAATGCCGGCATCATCATCAGGATCAGGGAGAAAAATATTCCCGTGATCAGCGAAATCGAATTCGCATTCCGGTACATCGGAAACAGCAAAGTGATAGCCATTACCGGCAGCAACGGAAAAACCACCACCACCGCTCTCACCTTTCATATCTGCAGGCATGCCAATAAGGATTGTGCCATGGTTGGCAACATCGGGTATTCCTTTGCCAGGCAGGTAGCTTCAGATCCGCATGAATTGTATGTAGCTGAGATAAGCTCTTTTCAACTGGATGACATCATTTCATTCAGGCCCGATGTGGCAGTGCTTACAAATATTACAGAAGATCATCTTGACAGGTACGATTATAAGCTGGAGAATTATGCCAGGAGCAAATTCAGGATTGCAGAAAACCAGCTTCCGGGTGATGTATTCATATATAACCTGGACGATGAAACAACCATGAAATACCTCACTAACTATCCCATAAAATCAACCAAAGCGCCTATTACCATGAGTAAAGAACTGCCACAAGGAGCCTACCTGACAAATGCAAAGATGCATCTTAAATGGAAGGGCGAAGAAATGCAGATGAGTGTAGAAGATTTTGCCATTAAAGGAAAACATAACCAATACAACAGTATGGCAGCAAGCCTGGCAGCAACGGCGTTGGATATACGCAAAGAAAAAATAAGGGAAGCGCTGCAAACTTTTGAAAGCCTGGAACACCGCATGGAACATGTGGCGAATATCAAAGGGGTTGAGTTTATAAATGACAGCAAAGCAACCAATGTGAACAGCACCTGGTTTGCCCTGGAAAGTATGACAAAACCCGTGATCCTCATACTTGGCGGTGTAGATAAAGGCAATGACTATAACCTGCTGAAAGACCTTGTGAAAGAGAAAGTGAAAGCAATCGTATGTATGGGAACAGATAACCGGAAGATCCATGAAGCTTTCGGAGACATTGTTCCGCTGATTGTTAACACCGCCAACGCACAGGAAGCGGTTCAGGCTGCATTTCATTTTTCAAATAAGGGGGAAGTGGTGTTGCTTAGCCCTGCATGTGCCAGCTTCGACCTTTTTAAAAACTATGAAGACAGGGGCAGGCAATTTAAACAGGCTGTAAAGAATTTATAAAAACCATATGACAAGCAGCGTTTGACATGGCTGAAGTAAAATCCATATTGAAACAATTGTTCGGGTATTCCGACAGCGCAGAAGCGGTACTTAGCTCCCCGTTAAAGGGAATGGGGGATAACCTCGTTAGCAAGACAAGGGGTGATAAGTTTATCTGGGCCATCGTAATCATCTTAACACTGGCAAGCCTCCTGCTGGTATACAGCAGCACCGGATCACTGGCATACAGGATGAGTAAAAGCACCGAGAGTTACCTGTTCAAGCAATTTGCATTCATCATCCTGGGGCTCATCATCATTTATTTCGCACATAGGATAAATTATGCGGTATATTCAAGGGTAGCGCTGGTATTATTCCTTATCTCCATACCATTGCTCGTTTATACATTACTGTTTGGTGTGCAACTGAATGCCGGAAGCAGGTGGATCAAATTACCGGTGATCAATATGACGTTCCAGACCTCAGACCTCGCCAAACTGGCCCTGTTCATGTACATGAGCAGGCAACTCAGCCGTAAACAGAATGTGATCAAGGATTTTAAGAAAGGGTTTTTACCAATCATCGTCCCGGTTGCCATCATCTGCATACTCATAGCGCCAGCCAACCTGTCTACTTCTATTTTGATTTTTGGAACAAGCCTCATGCTTATGTTCATCGGCAGGGTTAGCACAAAACATATTTTATATACACTGGGCATTGCAATGATACCAATCATCCTGCTCATCAGCATAGCCGTGTCAACATACGATTCAAGCACAGGTGAAACCAAAAAACTTCCGGCAATCATTGCTTCAGGCCGCATACCAACCTGGATAAGCCGGATACAAACATTCGTATACAGCAAGAAGGAAGATGACAGTGAAAAACTATACCAGATAAACCAGGCAAAGATTGCCATTGCAAACGGTGGCTGGCTTGGTCTTGGCCCGGGTAACAGCGAACAGAGGAATTTTCTTCCGCACAGTTACAGCGATTTCATTTATGCCATCATCATTGAGGAATATGGTTTACTGGGAGCGGCTGTCATACTGTTTATTTACCTGCTTTTCCTGTACCGGTGTATCCGTTTATACAGGAAATGCCCCTATGCATTTGGTGCATTCCTGGCATTGGCGCTCAGTTTTACACTGGTAATACAAGCTATTGCTAACATGGGTGTAAATGTAAACCTGTTTCCAAATACGGGGGTTACGTTACCATTGGTGAGTATGGGAGGAAGCAGTTTCCTGTTCACCTGCCTGGCAATCGGAATTATTTTAAGCGTAGCCAGGAACGTAGAACAGCAGGAAGGAAAATTACAACCTGCTGTAGTAAAGGAAACGGAAGTGAAAGACAAAACTGAAGAGGAACCAGCATAGATGGACGGGCAAAACATAAAAAAGAAATTGGTTACCGGAAACGGCAATGGAACCAGGTTTATCATAGCAGGCGGGGGAACCGGCGGACATATTTTCCCGGCTATTGCCATCGCCAATGCAATACGGGAACAATTGCCTTCAGCATCTTTCCTGTTTGTTGGCGCAACAGGAAAGATGGAAATGGAAAAAGTGCCACAGGCTGGATATGAAATTGTTGGGTTAACCATTGCAGGGTTTAACCGGAGCTCTTTGATAAAAAATATCAGTTTACCGTTAAAACTGATTAAAAGTTTTTTCCAGGTACGAAAAATATTTGACAGGTTCAGGCCTGACGCTGTAATTGGCGTGGGTGGATATTCCAGTTTCCCGGTTTTACGCTATGCACAAAACCGCGGTATAGACACATTCATCCATGAAAGCAATTCGTTTGCCGGCAAATCAAATATACTGCTGGGTAAAAGGGCCACCAGGATTTTTGTGGCAACAGATGGCATGGAAAAATTTTTTCCAGCACGGAAATTAGTGGTTACCGGTAACCCGGTGCGCCAGTCTATTGCAGCGCAAAATATTTCCAAAGCGGATGCGATGAAACATTTTGGGTTAAGCGCCGATAAGAAAACAGTATTGTGTATTGGAGGCAGCCTGGGTGCAAAAAGTATTAATGAAGCCATTGACAAGGATATAGATCTTTTTGAAGCAAACGGACTCCAGTTAATATGGCAAACAGGAAAACCGTTTGCAGATAGGGCCCGCGAACGCTGTAAAGGGAAAAAAGATATTTATGTGAATGACTTTATCATGCAGATGGAATATGCATATGGGGCTGCTGATATGGTGATCAGCCGAAGCGGTGCAATGGCAATTGCTGAATTGTGCCTGGTAAGGAAACCGGTAATTTTTGTGCCTTACCCGTTTGCTGCAGAAGATCACCAGACGGCCAATGCACAAAATTTAGTTAATAAACAGGCAGCCATGCTTATCAGCAACAATGATGCGTTATCAAAGTTGGTTCCTGCAGTGATCAGTCTTTCAAAAGATGAAAAGCTTCAGGAAAGCCTGAAGGCAAATATTGGCAGGTTGGGAAATGCGGAAGCAGATAAGGTGATTGCAAAGGAAATTGTCAGCAGCATAGTAAATAAATAAGTGAAAGGAATAAAGGACATATCATCTGTTTATTTCATCGGCATCGGTGGCATCGGCATGAGCGCACTGGCAAGGTATTTTAATTATAATGGTGTTAAGGTGAGCGGGTACGATAAAACACCCACGGCGCTCACTACAGCACTGCAAACTGAAGGCATCAGCATTCATTTTGAAGATGATATACAGTTCATTGACAAAGAAGCAGGCCTCGTGGTTTATACACCGGCCGTTCCGGCAGACCACAAAGAGTATAATTATTACAAAAGCAATAATTATACGATACTGAAAAGGAGTGATGTGCTGGGGTTGATTACAAGTGCCACTTATAGTATTTGTGTAGCAGGAACCCATGGGAAAACAACCACAAGCGCCATGGTTGCCCATATTTTCAGGGACAGCGGAACTGGTTGTGCCGCTTTTTTGGGCGGTATTGCCAGCAATTATGATACAAATTTCTGGCCGCAGGAAAAAACAGCCGCTAGCAACAAACAGGTTTCAGTTGCTGAAGCGGATGAATACGACAGGAGTTTTTTGAAATTAAACCCGGATATCGCCATCATAACGGCGATGGATGCAGACCACCTCGATATATATGGCACAGCAGAAAACCTGGAAGATGCATTTATCGCTTTTTCAGGAAAGGTTAAAGAGGGCGGAACGCTGATCACTAAAAATGGGTTGCACAGAAGCAATGAGTTTTCGGTTGCAAACCATATTACTTATGGCTTGCAGGATAAAAATGCTGATGCATATGCTGAAAATATCCGGATGAACAAGGGAAGTTACCTGTATGATGTAATGATCAATGGCGAATGGCTGAATGATGTGGAATTGAATATGGGTGGTATGCATAATATTGAAAATTCAATTGCCGCCATGGCAGTTGCAATGAGATTCGGTATTGAGCCGGCAAAAATCAGGGCAGCAATTGCTTCATTCCGTGGGGTGAAACGCAGGTTTGAGTATGTGATTAAGAATGATGACAAGGTTATGATTGATGATTATGCCCATCACCCGGAAGAATTAAGGGCATTGATAACCGGGGCAAAAGAACTTTTTCCGGGTATGAAATGCACGGTCGTATTTCAGCCGCACCTGTTTAGCAGGACAAAGGATTTTGCAGACGGCTTTGCAGAAGTGCTTGACATGGCAGATGAAGTGTTGTTGTTGCCTATTTATCCGGCAAGGGAAAAACCGATTGCAGGGGTAAGCAGTGATATGATAAGGGAACGGATGCATCATGCGGATGTAAAGTTGTTGGATAAGGAGGCGCTTATATCAACGCTAAAGATTAGTAAACCCGGTTTTCTGATTACGGCAGGGGCTGGTGATATTGACAAACTTGTTGAACCGATAAAGCAGTTATTGAATTGACCGGCTCCATTATAGAGAAATGAAATTGACAACAAAAAATAAAATAAAGAATATCCTGGTTGGCATTTTGTGGGCTGCCACAGGTTGTGCTGCCGTTGTGTTGCTGGTTGCAGCTGTTAAAAAGAAAGATGCAACACGGTGTAAAGGTATTGAAGTAAATATCAGTGGCGTGAGCACCAATTTCTTTATTGATAAGCAGGATGTGCTGAAAGTGATTGGTACTTATACCGGTACAAAGCCGGTAGGTAAACCTATTGATGCTTTTAACCTGGCTGCCATGGAATCTGCTTTGAAGAAAGATGTATGGATTCAGGAAGCCGAGCTGTTCTTTGATAATAATGACAAATTACGGGTAGAAGTGGAAGAAAGGGAACCTGTAGCCAGGGTATTTACCACAGGAGGCGGAACATTTTATATTGATAAGGACATTACCATGCTTCCCCTTAGTGAGAAATTCTCGGCAAGGCTGCCGGTATTTACCGGGTTCCCTACAGATACAAAAGTGCTGTCAAAAGCAGATAGTTCCCTGTTGCGTGATATACGGAATATCAGCATGAAACTGTACTCGGATTCTTTTCTCATGGCCATGATTGACCAGGTTGATATAACTACACAAAGGGTTTTTGAAATGGTGCCAAAGATCGGCGGGCAGGTGATTGTTTTCGGAAACGCTACAGACCTGGATGCCAAGTTTAATAAACTGCTGCAGTTTTATAAGAAAGTAATTATGAAAACCGGCTGGAACCGGTACAGTATCATTAACCTGCAATATAAGAACCAGGTTGTTGCTAAAATACGCGGCAAAGATGATGTTAGTGCAGACTCTTTGCGTACGCGGCAAATGATGGAAATCATTGCAGCCAATGCGGTAAGATATGCTGAAGATACTATTTCAAGATTCAAACAGGATGATAAGAAGGATAATGACATCAGCATAATCCAGCAATCCTTTCAGCGGGATGAACCGGGAGATGCCGGATATGAGGAAACGCCTGCTCAACCGGTTGCAAAGCCACAAACAAAACCGGTAACTGCGGCTCCTGTAAAACCGGCGCCCAAACCTGTTCAAAAACCGGCTGCAGAAAAGAAAAAAACGGTTATGGAGAAAAAGAAACCGGTATTTAAACAGCAACAGAAGCCGAAAGCTACCATGCCTTCAGCAAACGAATATTAACATACTTAATATAAAAACATACAAACACAAAAACATACAATTATGAACCAGGAACAACCCATTATCGTTGGCCTCGACATCGGCACAACAAAAATTGCGGCTATTGCCGGCCGTAAGAATGAATTCGGCAAATTAGAAATACTTGGCTTCGGAAGGGCCAACAGCAATGGTGTACAGCATGGTATGGTGCTGAATATCGATCAAACGATAAAAGCCATTCAGCAGGCTTTGGAGAATTGCTATGCATCAAACCCGAACCTAACCATTTCAGAAGTGTATGTAGGTATAGCGGGGCATCATATTAAGAGTCTTCAGACCAGGGGAGACATTGTGAGGCAGAACCTGGAAGAAGAAATAAAACAGGATGAAATTGACAGGCTCGTGGCAGACCAGTATCGTACATACATACCAGCGGGCGACCAGATAATTGATGTGATACCGCAGGAGTTCACCGTAGATAATTTTCAAAACATACCAAACCCCATCGGTTACAGCGGTGTAAAGGTGGGCGCTAATTTCCATATCATCACAGGGGATAAGAATGCCATCCGCAATATCAACAGGAGCGTGGAAAAAGCCGGACTTCAAACCAGGGACCTGGTATTACAACCGCTTGCCTCTGCAGCGGCAGTAATGTGCGATCAGGACCTGGAAGCCGGTGTTGCTATTGTTGACATTGGCGGTGGTACAACTGACCTGGCTGTTTTTTATGAGGGAATTCTGAAACATACTGCTGTAATCCCTTTTGGCGGAGAGAATATTACCAATGATATTAAAACCGGCCTGGGAGTACTGAAAACACAGGCTGAGCAAATGAAGATCCAGTTTGGAAGCGCATTGAGCGATGAGGCAAAATCCAATGCCTTCATCACAATACCGGGTTTGCGGGGTATGGCGCCAAAAGAAATTTCTGTAAAGAACCTGGCTAATATCATACAGGCACGCATGAGCGAAATCATGGATTTTGTTTCATACCACCTGAAACAGGTTGGCCTGGATAACCGTATGCTCAACGGCGGTGTGATACTTACTGGCGGCGGCTCACAGTTGAAACACCTGATTCAGCTTACGGAATATGTTACCGGCCTTAATGCAAGGATCGGTTTCCCGAATGAACATTTGTCGGGCGGACATATTGAAGAGCTCTCAAAGCCCATGTACAGCACCTGCATCGGCCTGATTCTGAAAGGGTATAATGATTATGAGAACAAGAACAGGCAGCTTGACCAGAACTTTATCAAGGTAACGGCTTCAGGCATATTGCAACAGGAACCCATAGCCGAAGAAGCAGTGGCTGAAACAGACACATCAACACAGCAGGTTAAGGTGAAATCAAGAAAAACCCTAAAAGGGTTTATGGACACCTTCAAAAACAACCTGATTGAAATGTTCAAGGAAGAAGAAGATACTCATTTATAATCTATGATGTATGATGTATGATTTTCAGCAGATCTAAAATCATACATCATAAATCATACATCATAAATCATACATCATAAATCATACATCATAAATCATACATCATACATCTCACATATATATTACACTTACTAACACAAACTTACTAACATGATTCATTTTGATTTGCCTAAAGAACAATCCTCCATCATCAAGGTTATTGGTGTTGGCGGCGGTGGAAGCAATGCGGTAAACCACATGTATTCCCAGGATATTGAGGGCGTAAATTTTATCATCTGCAATACCGATGCCCAGGCCATCGCACTGAGCAAAGTGCCTAACAAGATACAGTTGGGGCCACACCTCACACAGGGTTTGGGAGCCGGTGCCAATCCGGCAATCGGCCGCCAGGCAACCGAGGAAAGCCTGGAAGAGATTAAGCGTATACTGGAGGTGAATACCAAGATGGCATTCATCACCGCAGGAATGGGCGGTGGCACCGGAACCGGAGGTGCTCCTATACTTGCGAAGATTTGCAAAGACCTGGGCATACTTACAGTTGGTATTGTTACTACGCCTTTTGCTTATGAAGGAAAGAAAAGGATTGCCCAGGCGGAAGAAGGGATCATGTTACTTAAAAACCACGTGGATACCTTATTGGTTATCAGTAATGACAAACTACGCCATCAGTTTGGTAACCTTAAAATGAAGGAAGCATTTGCCAAAGCAGATAATGTACTGGCAACAGCAGCTAAATGTATTACGGATGTGATTAACAGTACAGGCCAGATCAATGTTGACTTTGCTGATGTGTGCACTGTGATGAGTAATGGAGGTGTGGCCATTCTGGGAAGTGCATCTGCAGAAGGAGAAAACCGTGCACAGCTTGCCATTGAGAATGCGCTTACTTCGCCATTACTGAATGATAATGATATCAGGGGAGCCAAATGGATCCTGATTAATATCAATTCTGCAGAAGGAGAACATGAATTTACCATGGATGAAGTTGAAATCATTCAAGCCTATTTGCTTAGCCAGGCAGGTGATGATACTGATGTGATTCTTGGCCTTGGTTACGATAACACACTCGGCAGCCAGATTGGCATCACATTGATTGCTACCGGGTTTGAACATAAGGATCCGTTTGCAAAGGAAAGTAAGCCGGCTGCCGGGGAAAAGGATGACCAGAAAATTGTAATGCACCTGGAAATGCCCGCTAAACAGGATGCACCATTGACGGCCGTTGCAGCAGAAGCAGAAACAGCAGAAAAAACAGCAATCACAGAAACGCCTGTTGCAGAAGAAAAACTGGTACTGTCTATTGAAGAGCCGGTAACAACAACAAACCAGGTTCAGGATCCTTTAAACATTACATTGGTTGAAAGGATGACCGAAGAACAGGTAGAACCACTAAGTAAAAATACTGTGGACAAATCAGCGGAAGCGCCTGTGTTTTTTGAAATATCTTCTTCTGTTATTTTATCGAAAGATGATAGAGTAGCTTTGCTACCGGTAATTAATGGTAGAGCGTATTCTAATCCAAAAATATCAAATACAT
>WBZP01002330.1_pt1 | contig 21923 bp, 20 predicted proteins | sample 5204301 | NCBI WGS metagenome assembly WBZP01 (sample SAMN12412401, study PRJNA552823) | activated sludge metagenome | isolation source: activated sludge from nitrification reactor of wastewater treatment plant... | place: USA: Pennsylvania | collected 2017
TCTTTGACCACATGCTCGAGCAGATCGCGAAAAACGCGGCCATCGGGCTCAGCATCAAGTGCGACGGCGACCTCGAGATCGACGAGCACCACACCATCGAGGATGTCGGCATCGCCCTCGGCCAGGCGCTCAAGCAGGCGCTCGGTGACAAGCGCGGCGTGGGCCGCTACGGCTTCGTGCTGCCGATGGATGAGGCCCAGGCCCAGGTCGCGCTCGACCTGAGCGGCCGCGCCTACTTCACCTTCGACGGCAAGTTTGACCGCGAGTTCGTCGGCGAGATGCCGACCGAGCTCGTGGCGCACTTCTTCCGTTCCGTCAGCGACTCCCTGCTCGCCACGCTCCAAATGAGCGTGAAGGGCGACAACACGCACCACATGGTCGAGACGCTCTTCAAGGGTTTCGGCCGCGCCCTGCGGCCCGCCCTCGCGCGCGGCGCCGGCAGCGAGATCCCCAGCACCAAGGGAGTCCTCTGATGCTAGCCATCGTGGACAGCGGCGGCGCCAACATCGCCTCGGTGCGCTTTGCACTCGAGCGGCTGGGCGTGGCCAGCGAACTCACGGCGGACCCGGCGGTGATCCGCTCCGCCGAACGCGTCATCTTGCCCGGGGTCGGCTCCGCCGCCGAGGGCATGAAGCGCCTGCAGGCCAAGGGTCTCGTCGATTGTGTGCGCAGCCTCACCCAGCCCGTGCTGGGCGTCTGCCTCGGCATGCAGCTCCTTTTTGAAAAATCCGGGGAAGGCGACACGCCGACCCTCGGCATCATCCCGGGCGACGTGGCCCTGCTGCCCGACCCGCCCGGCATCACGGTGCCGCACATGGGTTGGAACACCCTCACGACCGGTCGCGAAGTCGGCCTGCTCGACGGCATCGCGCCGGAGGCCCGCTTTTATTTCGTGCACAGCTTTGCCGCGCCGGTGAACGCCTTCACCCAGGCGATCTGCCGCCACGGCACGCCCTTCGCCGCCATCGTCCAGCGCGGCAATTTTTCCGGCTGCCAGTTTCACCCGGAGCGTTCCGGCGTGGCCGGCGCCCGCCTGCTCCAGAACTTCGTGGAGGGCCGCGCATGAGCCAGCCAATCCTTGGTCATCTAATAGATGACGAACTTTCGGGGGAGATTTCCGCATGATCATCTATCCCGCCATTGACCTGCGCGGCGGTCGCGTCGTGCGCCTGACCGAGGGCCGGTTTGACCAGGAGAAATCCTACGGCGACGACCCGCTGGCGGTCGCGCAGGACTTCGCCGCGGCCGGCGCCACCTGGCTGCACGTCGTGGATCTCGACGGCGCCAAGGACCCGGCAATGCGCCAGACCGCGCTCGTGGAAAAAATCGCGCGCGGCAGCGGCCTGCGCATGCAGACCGGCGGCGGCATCCGCGAGGAAGCCCAGATCGCCGCCCTCCTCGCGGCAGGGGCGCAACGCGTCATTGTCGGCAGCGTCGCCGTGAAGCAACCGGCGCTGGTCCATGACTGGCTGCGCAAGTTTGGCCCCGAGAAAATCATCCTGTCGCCGGACGTCCGTCTCGATGCCGGCGGCACGCCGCGCGTGGCCGCCGCCGGCTGGCAGGAAAGCACCGGCGTGGCACTCGACGATTTCCTCAATGGATTCCTCGCCTCCGGGCTCGTGCACATCCTGTGCACGGACATCAGCCGCGACGGCAAGCTGACCGGCCCGAACACCGCGTTATACGCCTCGCTGGTGAAGAAGTTTCCCACGCTGCAGATCCAGGCCTCGGGTGGCGTTTCGTCACTCGACGACCTGCGCGGCCTGAAGCCGACCGGCAGCGCCGGGGTCATTGTCGGCCGCGCGCTCTACGAAAAGAAGTTCACGCTGAAGGAGGCGCTCAAATGCTAGCCCGCCGCATCATTCCGTGCCTCGATGTGCGCGACGGCCGCGTCGTGAAGGGCACACAGTTCCGCGACCACGAGGACGTGGGCGACATCATCGAGCTGGCCCAACGCTACCGCGACGAGGGTGCCGACGAGCTCGTGTTCTACGACATCACGGCCAGCAGCGACGGCCGCACGGTTTCGACCGAGTGGGTCACGCGCGTGGCCCGCGTGCTCGACATCCCCTTCTGCGTGGCCGGCGGCATCCGCTCGCTCGACGGCGCGCGGGCCATCCTGCACGGCGGCGCGGACAAGATCTCCATCAACTCCCCCGCCCTCGAAAACCCGGCGCTCATCGGCGAGCTGGCCGGCGAGTTCGGCTCGCAGTGCGTCGTCGTCGGCATCGACAGCCTGCAGGACGGCTCCGACTACTTCGTGAAGCAATACACCGGCGACCCGTCCAAGACGCGCTCGACCCGTTGGCGGACCCTTGACTGGGCCGCGGAGGCGCAGAAGCTCGGCGCCGGCGAGATCGTGCTCAACTGCATGAACCAGGACGGCGTGCGCCGCGGCTACGACCTCGTGCAGTTGAAGGCCCTGCGCGCCATCCTCCACATCCCGCTCGTCGCCTCCGGCGGCGCCGGCGAGATTGCGCACTTCAATGACGTCTTCCGGATCGCCGGCGTGGACGGCGCGCTCGCCGCGTCCGTTTTCCACAAGGTCGTCATCTCCATCCCCCGGCTCAAGGAGCAGCTCATCGCCGACGGCATCCCCATCAGACCATGAAGCCGATCCCCAAAGCCCTTAACGCAGGGATCGCGGAGGCCGCGGAGTTAGGCTTTGTCTTTCTCTGCGTCCTCCGTGCTCTCCGCGTTTAAACACTTTCATAAATGAAGCTCCCCAAGATCGACTGGAAAAAGAACGCCGGGCTCGTGCCGGCCATCGTGCAGGACGCCGCCACCCTGCAGGTGCTCATGCTCGGCTACATGGACGCGGCCGCGCTGAAGAAGACCCTGCGCACGAAGAAGGTCACGTTCTTCAGCCGCAGCAAGCAGCGCCTCTGGACCAAGGGCGAGTCGTCGAAGAACTACCTGCACCTCGTGGATGTGAAGGTGGACTGCGACCACGACACCCTGCTCGTCACCGCCCGCCCCGACGGCCCGACTTGTCACCGCGGCACGGTCAGCTGTTTCGGCGCGGCCGGCGCGCGCGGCGTGGGTTTTCTCGCGCAACTCGAGCGGACCGTCGTGGACCGCATCAAAAGCGGCGACAAGAAGAGCTACACGGTGCGCCTCGCGAAGGAAGGCGTCGCCCGCGTGGCCCAGAAGGTCGGCGAGGAGGGCGTCGAGACGGCGCTCGCCGCGATGACGGCCGACAAGCAGGAATTCGCCGGCGAGGCCGCCGACCTGCTCTACCACCTGATCGTCCTGCTGCGCGTGAAGAAGCTGGCGCTCGCCGACGCCATTGCCGTCCTCGAGCGCCGGCACGGAAAATAGTTTCGGTCCGTTCAACCAGGCCGCGCGGCGCGCCTCAGCGCGGCGGGCGCGGCTTGGAGAATTCCGCCGCCGGCAGGCGCAAGGGGACCATCTCGCCGGTGTGATAGTTGTGGCAGAGCTGGCAGCTCTCACCCGCCTTGGCCGGTTGATGACAGGTGGCGCAGACGTCCTTCCGGAGCGGGGCAAAGTTGCTCTGGAACAGCGCCGGGTCGCGGTTGGTGCCGAAGGAGCGGGCGTAGTCGGCGCCGGTCGCGAGCGTGTGGCAGGTGCTGCAGCCCTGGGTGCCCATCAGGCTGAAGTGCGCCGTGTGCTTGAAGGTGGTGAAGGGTCTCACGCCCGCCGCCGGCCGCGCGGCGCGCCAGTTGACCACGGTGGCGCCGGCCGTGCGATCCACCGTGTGGCATTTCATGCAGGCCCCGGGCGCGGTGGGTGCCGCGAGCTGGGTGAATATCCCCTGCGCGGTGGGCGCGGGATTGTTCACCGTGCCGTCGAGCCACGCCGTCAGGAAGGCATCCTCGTGGCCGGCCGGCCGGTAATGGAGCGTGTAGCTTTCATCCAGCCGATACCAACCGCCGGTGGCGACCCGCTCCTCCGCCGGGTCAAGCTCCAGCGCCGTCGCCGGCGGCGGAGCCGCGACCACGGCCGGCACCGACGGCGACGGCGAGACGGGAGCCGGATCAGACAGCAGATCGTCATCGGCGGCCACGGTGGCCGGTTGGGTGGCCGCCGGCGGCGCGGCACTGGGCGACGCCACTCGGGCGCCGGCCGGCGCGGCGGGCGGGATGGCTTCCCCGCGCCGGTGGGCGGCGACCTCCGTCAGCAGATTGGGCAGCCACGCCCGCTGGGCGGCGAGCGCGACATCGGCGGAAAACTGGCCGGTGCGGCCCGCAGCGGATGTGGCCCCGAGGCGGTGCATGATGACCGGCTGGCCCTGCGTGACCAAGTTGGCGAACAGCCCCTTGATGCTCCACAGCAGTTGCGCGGCGGCGGCTTTCTGCGCAGGCGTCGCGCGGGACAGGTCGGCCAGATTCAGGTTGCCCAGGGTCGCCAGCGCGGCCCGCGCCGTGTCATCCCCCTCCAGCAGCCAGCGCATGAAGGGAGTGAGGCCGCCTTCGCAGTATGCCGGCCATTCGCCGATCGCGGCGCCGGACGCCGCCAGCGTCGCGACATCGATGTCCGGCAGGCGGAAGAACACCAGGCCCTTGGCCCCGGCCCGGCCCGCGCCGTCGATCTGGCCGGAGTGGCACGCGGCGCAGGTTTGCGCAAAGCCGCGCACGAGCATCTGCCGGCCATCCGCCGCGGGTTCGTGGCATTGGGCGCACGAGGTGGGGCCGGGGGCCGGCGCCCGCACGTCCGAGAAGTGTTTTTGGAAATGCGCCACATGATCGAACTGCAGCCGCGTGCGCCGCGCGTAGGGATAGCCGGCAAATTCCGGATGGCCCGCCGCGAACCCCGCGAACGGCGCCTGATGGCAGACCTGGCACTGCCGGTCGGTCAGGTGCGCGAGATCGCGGTCGGCGCCGCGGTGTTCGCGGTGGCAGGTGGCGCAGGCGAGATCCGCCGGCGGCCCCGCCGCATGGGCGGCCGCCAGGGCGAGGGGCCGGGGGTTGGCGGAGGGTGCCTGGGTGCGGGCGATGTCCAGGAGCTCGCTGGCGCTCACGCCGTGGGGCGAATCGCTGTGCGGCCCGAGGTCGTGGCATTTGAGGCAAAGCTGGTTGTGCTGCTTGATTCGCGCGGAGCTCAGCGGGGCGGCGAGCGAAAACGCCGGCGACTCCACATGGCAATCCGTGCAGCGGTGGGCCGACGCGGTGTGCTGGCTGGTCAGCGGCCCGGGGCTGGACCACGCTTCCCGCGTCCGGCCCCAGACCGCCAGCAGCACCAGGCCCAGCGCCAGGCAAACCGTCAGCCAAGCCAGCCGCCCGCGCTGGGCGCGCAGGCTGCGCTGTGGCTGGCAGGGCGGCACCGGGCAGCCGCAGGTGCCGTCGGGGCGCGGGCCGGGCTCGCAGGCGGCCCCGAGCGAAATCAGCCGGGTGCAAACCCAGCGGTCGCCCTTTTTCGCCGGCAGGCACTGGCCGGTGGCGCGGCATTCGCCTTTCGGGCCGGGGCCGTAGATGCACGGGCAGCCCTCGGCCGCGCGGCCGCAGGTCCACTCGTCCTGCGGCCGGTCGTAGGTCTTGCGGTTATGGATGATGCTCTGGAGCAGGCGGCGCATGGGGGGAGGGCTACAGCCGGTGGGCGTAGTGCAGGACGAGCCAGACGTGCGCACCCACGAGGACGAGCAGCCCGTAGGTCAGCGGGATGTGCACAAAGAGCCAGAGCTTGAGCAACCGCTGGCCCGCCCACTGGGCGTCGAGGTTGCGCTTGGCCTCGAGCAGTTCCCCGAGTTGCTCCGCCAGGACGCTTTCGCGCGGGTTCAGGAAACGGCGCAGCGCCGCGAGCTCGGTGATCACCCGGTGGTGGCGGGCATCGTCCCCCGCCAGCGGGGCCAGCAGCGGCGGCCGGCGGGCAAAATAGCCCGCCAGCACCCGCAGATAAAAATCCGCCAGCGTGGTGGATTGCGTCTCCTTCTCCGCCTGCCGCACCAGGGCGAGCACCTCCGCCTCCACCTCGTGGCGCAGCCGGGGAATCCGCTCATAGACCAGGCTCTCGCCGGAGCGCGCCAGCCGGGGCGGCAGCCAGCGGCTGAGCCAGAGCCCGAAGACGCCGCTGAGGGCCACGAGCAGGAAGGCGAGCCAGAGAACAAGCTCCAGCCGCCCGCCCGGCGGCCGCAGCCCGGCGTGCAGCGCGAACACCACGCACGCCAGCCAACCGGCATAGAGGTGGATTTGCAGCCAGGTGCTCGCCGCCAGCAGCGGGAGAAAGGGCAGCTTTTTGCGCGCGTTGAAAAAGGCCAGGCCCAGCAGCAGCCCGAGCAGCAGCCAGCCGGTGTAGAGGTCCGCCGGGCGCAGGGCGTTCCCCGCGAGCCACCAGGCCGCCGTGAGCGCGAGGGCGAGCAGGGCGGTCGTCAGCGAGAGCAGCCAGCGGCGGCGGGTCAGGGCTTTCATTGGTGCAGCCAGCGGTTCAGGCTTTCGGAGGAACGCAGGTCGGCGCGGACCAGCGCGTCGTGCGGGCAGGCGCTCACGCAGGCCGGACCCGACGGCTGGTCGATGCAGAGGTCGCACTTGGTGGCGCGGCGGATGGGGGCGCCGGTCTCCTCCGTGACGACGGGCAGGCCCGCGGCGTCGTGCAGCGCGACCATCTGGATGGTGCCGTAGGGGCAGCTCTGCGCGCAGACGCTGCAGCCGATGCAGGTGTCGGGGTTGATGTCCACCTGGCCATCGAGGCCCTCCCGGTGGATGGCTCCGGTCGGGCAGCCGATCATGCAGACCGGGTCCACGCAATGCATGCAGGCGCCGGCCACCATCACGCCGTCGGATTCGGGGCCCTGGCGGATGAAGCGCGGGTTGTTGTCGTGGGTCGCCGCGCAGGCGCGCACGCAGTCATCGCACCGCGTGCAGCGGTCGAGGTCGATCAGCATGGCGGCGCGGCCGTTCATGAAGCGCTGGGCCACGATGAACTCGAGGAAGCTGTTCGCCTCGGGGGCGGCTGGCGGGGCGGCGGGCTCCGGCGCCAGGCCCCGGGTCAGCGTGCCGAGCTGGGCCGGCGTGAGCCGGGGGAAGACGTGCTCCTCCAGCACGGCGGTGGGGATGAACAGCGTGTCCACATAGCCGAGTGCGCGCAGGCTGTGGCGCAGCGGCCGGAATTTTCCCTGCCAGCCGGAGATGAGTTCGCCGAGGCCGAAGGCCTCGCCCTTGCCGAGGTAGCTCTCGGTGCGCTCGCCGTGGTTGTAGCGGCGGCTCACGCGGGCAAAGCCGCTGCGCACGAGCAGGAGGCCGTTGGGGTAGTCGCCCTCCCGGGCCATCAGCGGCTCCTGCTCCAGGCGCTCGCGTTCGCCGGCCTCGCGGCCGCGGTGATAGGCGTGGTGCCAGTCGAATTCCCCGAAGGTCTCGAACCGCGTGGCGTCGGCGATCCGGCCGAGGACCTCGTCGGACAGGTTCCAGAACAGGGCGGTCTCGGCGAGATGCCGGCGGAGGCTGCGTTCGCGGTAAAGCCGGTCGATCTGCTGCTTCCATTCGGGGGAATACTTGCGGATCTCGCGCAGGCCCTGCCAGCGGATCTCCAGCATCTGCGTCTCCTGGTCGGCCACGATGGTCGCGGTGCGGGGGGTGCGGCCGAGCGCGGCGATCTCGCCAAACATTTCCCCCGTGCCGAGCAGGGCGGTCCGGTCCGGAGCCAGCACGCCCGGCACGTCCTGCAAAAAAATGCGGGCCTCGCCGTCGCGGGTGAGCTCGAGCTCCGCCGCCGCACCGCGGTTGCCGGCCTGCTCGGCAAACCGGGGGCGCCGCCACCAGCGGGCGAGGCTGCCCCAGACGGACGGGCGGACCTGCCGGCGGTGGCCGAGCTGCTCCGCCGTGGGCTCCTTGAGCAGCACCCGGACCGCCCCGTCCAGGATCACAAAGGCCGAGTGGCCGTAGTCCCCCTGGCGCACGATGATCTCGCCGCGCTGGAAGCGGCGGACGCGCGCATCGTTTTTCAAAATCCCCCGGAGCGGGATCGACGCGGGAAATCGCCGCGGGTCGGTCGCGACAAACAGCGGATGCGCGAGCAACAGGTCCACGTCCACCTCCTGCATGTCGGCGCTGAAGGGCTTGTCCCACCGCTCCGGCGCGGCATGGCGGCTGGCCACGCCCTGGGGCGGGATGGAGCCTGTCTGCACCGGGGCGCTGCTGACGGATTTGGCCATGGTGCGGACGGGGGCGCTCAGGGCGCGCCCGGGACCTGGTAGGGTTTGCCCTTGTCGGCGTCGGGCCCGGGCAGCAGCGGATCAACGCCCGCGAGCTGCGCGCCCGTCACCCGGGCGGCGAATTCCCGCCCCAGCGCGGCGATCTTGTCGGCGGCGGCGGTGAGCTCGGCGGCGTTGTTCAGGCGCAGGCCCGTCGCCCGGGCGACCGCGATGATGCCGGCCAGCTCGGGCGTGGGTGCGAGCACCTGGATTTTTTCCAGCAACTGGCGGGCGGCGTCGGCGCGGCGGGCCTGCGTGACGCCGAAGCCCGCTTTCACGGTGGCGCCGGCCACGGCGCGGAAACAAAACTCCGTCTCCAGGATGCTGCCGACGACAAACAGCAGGCGCCGGTGCTCGGGCGTGGCCGGCGGATTCGCCCGGTTGCCGGTGTGCAGGATGGTGTGCCGGACCTCGCCCTGGGACCAGGAAAGCAGGTTGAAGCCCGCGCTGCCGGCGGGGTGGCCGCCGACGTTGGCGAGCTTTTCGTCGGGCACGATGTGGCAGCCATAGCAGGCCGCGCCGAGCGCGTAGAGGTTGTCCCGGGTGATCATGCCGGCGGCGGCGGCCTCGACGCGGCGGGCGGCGCGGTGGGCGGGGGTCTCGGTCGCCTGCTTGGCCCCCGGGCCATAGTCGCCGTGGGTCTTGAGCCAATCCCGGGCCGCGCCGTGACAGGATTCACAGGCAATGCCGGCCACCGTCCGGTATTCCTCGTCAATGACCTGGCCGAGAAAATGGCAGTCCTGGCACTGGCGCTCGCCCTTCACCTTGGTCAGGCCGAGCCGGAGGAGCATCTCGGCGGTGGCGGGACGGCGCGGCAGCTCGTGCAGGGTCTGGTTGTGCTTGGTGCGTTTCCAGGCCTCGATTTCCTCCACGTGGCACTCGGCGCAGGAGGCCGGCCCGGTCACTTTTTCCGCCAGGAGCGCGGTCGCGCCGAGCCGCCCCGGCGGGGCCAGCACCGCAAGGAGCCCGGCCAGCGCCCCCGGGAAAAGACCGGTTGGAAAATTCATCAGGCGCATGGGGGGTGGGCGCGGCCCGCACGAGACGGCATGGGCATGGGGTCGGTGGGGGCGGGGTGCGTGGCTGCGTAACCTCGCCGCCAAGATTAAGCTGCGCATTTCCTGCGCAAGCCGATTCTCCACCATATTCGGTTTGTCTGTTGCCGGCCGCTCCCTGATAACGCCTCCCGCCCGGCCGTTTCCCCGCCCCTGAATCATCGCCATGCTCTGGACCACTCTCGGCCTCACGCTCATCGGCCTGGCGATCGGCCGGCTGCTCCTCGGCCTGCTTGCCGCCGCGCAGCGGGTCCGCGCCGAGGCCGGCCGCCGCGAGATTGAGCTGACGCGCCTGCGCGAGGAGCTGGCCGCCGCGCGCGCCCATCACCGCCGGCTCGCCGAGGATCCGCTCCCGTGGAACGGCTACCGCAAGTTTGTCGTGAGCCGCAAGACCGTGGAGAGCCCGAGCGTCTGCAGCTTCCACCTGAAGCCGCACGACGCCCGGCCGCTGCCCGCCTTCAAGCCCGGCCAGCACCTGACCTTCCGCCTGCCCGGCGCGTCCGGGCAGGGCCCTCTGGTGCGCTGCTACAGCCTGAGCGACCGCGCGCACGCGGGCCACTACCGCGTGAGCATCAAGCGCGCGCTGCCCCCGCCAGGCGCGGCGGCGGCCCCCGCCGGGCGCACCTCGGCGCTGTTTCACGATGTCATCCAAGAAGGCGACCTGCTCGACGTGCGCGCACCGGCGGGAAACTTCTGCCTTGATCCGGCGGAGACGGATCCGGTGGTGCTGATCGGCGGCGGCATCGGCATCACGCCGCTCTACAGCATGCTCGCCACGCTGGCGCAGCAGCGCAGCCGGCGCACGGTCTGGTTTTTCTACGGCGCGCAAAACCGCCGCGAGCTGCTGTTCGCCGTCGAGCTGGCGGCGCTGTTGCGCGACCATCCGCACTTCAACGTGCGCTTCTGCCTCTCCCGGCCCGACCCCGGCGACCGCCTGGGCGCGGACTATCATCACGCGGGCCGGATCACCGCGGAGCTGTTGCGGCGCGAGCTGCCGTCCAGCAATTTCCGGTTCTACTACTGTGGCCCGGGGCCGATGATGGAGGAGCTCGCGACCGGGCTGAAAGCCTGGGGCGTGCCCGAAACCCACCTGCACTGCGAGGCGTTTGGCCCGTTGAGCTTCAAGCGCCCCGACCCGGCCGCCGGGGCCGCGCCCGCCGCGGGCAAGGCCCCGCTGGTGAGTTTTCGCCAGAGCGGGCGGACCCTGCCGTGGGACGGGAGCTGCGCCACGCTGCTGGATCTCGCCGAGCAGGCCGGGATCGCGATTCCCTCCGGCTGCCGCGCGGGCAACTGCGGGACCTGCGCCGTGGCGGTGCAGGCGGGCGAGACGGACTACCTCCAGCCGCCGGGGTTTTCCCCGGAAGCGCGCACCTGCCTGACCTGCCTCGCCCGGCCCAAGGGGGACCTGGTGCTGGAGGCGTGAATGCCGAGGCACGGGTCTCCGCGCCCGTGGGGCGCGCTCTCGGCACACGGGTCGGAGACCCGTGCCACCCCAAAAGCGGGCGGTGTTACTTGGCCGCGGTCGGGGCGGTCAGGGAGACGCGGATCACGCCGCGCCATTCCTTGGCGCCGTATTCCACGGCCTTGTCCTCGGGATAAAGCAGATCCAGCGCCGCCTTCACGCCGGGGCGGAAGGTCGCGGGATCACCGTGGCAGGCGAGGCAGGACTGCGAGGCGGCGATGGGGCGATACACGCGCCACTCGACCGGCTGGCCGGCCCGCTCCACTTTTTGCACGAGCATCTTGTCCGGGGATTCATCGGCCATGAGCTGGGTGTGAATCTTGTCCAACGCTGCGGCGTCGGCGGCGTCGGGGGCGTTGCGCGGATCCCGCAGCATCAGGCTGGTCCGCTTGATGGCGGTGACGGTGGGCTTGCCCGCGACGGGCTTCGGCAGCTCGAGGCTCTTGAGGTGCATGATGCCGACCGCTTGCGCGATTTCGCGGGTCGCCAGCTCCTGGTTGACCTCGGAGATCATCATGCCGCCGATGCGCTCGATCGTCTTGAAGCCGTATTGGGCGATGTCCTTGACGGCGGGATCGTCGCTGCTGACGAAGGTGGCGGTGCTGCCGTCGGCCTTGGCGGTGGCGTTCGAGCCGGCCGCGTCGAAATAGGTGACTTTGCCCTGGGGCTGGGCGGCGGGCTTCTCCGCCTTGTCTGCGGCGGACAATCCCGACAGCAGCAGGCTTCCAACCAGGGTGGTGACCAAGGCGTTCTGGGGCAATTTCATGGGGAAAACACCAACCGGCGGGGCCAAGAACGCAAGCCTGCTTTGGCTCCGGGGCTCTTACTTGGCCGGAACGTCCACCGGAGCGCCGGTGAACTTGAAGCGGACCTTCACTTCCGGCGACACGCTGAAAAGGAAGGCCTTGCGGATGACCTTCAGGTTCCAGTTGCGGTAATCAAGGGTCGTCTCGCCGGTGATGACGTAGGCGTCGCCCTCGCGGGTGACGCTGATCGGAAACTCGATGCGCTCGGTCGCGCCGTGGAATATCAGGCGGCCGGAGGCCTGGCCCTGGCCGTCGGGCGTCACCGCGAGGTTGCCCAGCTCGAAGCGGCCCTCGGGCGCGCCGCCGCCGAGCCACTTGATCATGTCGGCATCGCGGTCGGTGTTGCCGGTCTTGAGGTCGGCGAACCGGAAGGTGAACACGGCGCTTTTGATCTTCCCCGCCTCCTCCGTCACCTTGGCCTCGTAGGCATCGAGGTGGGCGGTGAAGTTCTTCGTCGCATCCACGTCCACATCCACGAAGGAGCGGCTGCGGTCCACCTTGAGCGGGCGCTCCGCGGCGGCGAGAACGAGGGTCAGAAGACAAAGCGGGGCGAGCAGGCGGAGGAACTTCATGGCGAGAGGGAGTGTGCGGTTCGGGGCTCAGACCGCAAACTTGGGTTTGGGTGCCATCGGGAGGCGATGGCTTGGTGGAACCTGCGCTCCGCGCGGGTTAAGAGCCTATCCGAATAATGGTCTGTCCTGTAGCGGCGGTCTATGACCGCCGAACGATCACCACACCGCGCTCGACGGCGGTCATAGACCGCCGCTACAGAAAACCAGGCTGTCGGGAATAGGTTATTCGGATAGGTTCCACCCGCCGGCCCCATCGGGAGGCTTGCACTGCCGCGCGCGGCGCGGCAGCTTTGGCGGCAGTCGCCCCACCCCATGAGCGTCCCGCGCAAATCCGCCGACCAGTGGTTCGCCGAGTATGGCGAGAGCCATCAGGATGACACGAACGAGACGATCCACTGGATCTGCGTGCCGGTCATATTTTTCAGCGTGATGGGCCTGCTGTGGTCCATCCCGGTGCCGGCGGCCATCGGCGGGGCGCTGCCGTGGTTCAACTGGCTGCACCCGCTGCTGGTGGCGGCGCTGGTGTTCTACTTCCGCCTGTCGGCGCCACTGGCCTTCGGGCTGCTGGCTTTCGTCGCGGGGTGCTATTGCGCCATCGAGGGTCTGGTTCTGCTCGGCTGGCGGCCGGTCTGGCAGATTTGCCTCGGGCTGTTCGTGCTGGCGTGGATCGGCCAGTTCATCGGCCACAAGATCGAGGGCAAGAAACCGTCGTTCTTCAAGGACGTGGTCTTCCTGCTCATCGGCCCCGCGTGGCTGATGCACTTCATCTATAAAAAGCTGGATATCGCGTATTGAGGTGCACCCAGGGAGGCGGGACCATCAGTCCCGCGCGTGTAACCAACGCCAAGCCTCGCGGAACCGGGGGGTATTTTCAAACCCGGCTTGTCATCCCGAGACAGACCAGCAAGCGGGAGGCTTGCGTGGAACACGCCAAGGCATTGTCATGCTGAGCGTAGCGAAGCATCCATCGCGATGTCCGCAGGCGGTTGTGCCGATGGATTCTTCACTTCGTTCAGAATGACAGGAAAGCGGTTCTTGGTGGGTTTGAAAACATTCCCCCATGGCCCCTCCTCCACAAATCACCCGCGCCCGCCGCGGAGGAGCACGATGTTCGCGAGGTCGTTCTTCTCGAACTCCGCCCAGAGCCGGTCCTCGATTTTCTTGAGCCGGTCGTCGCGGGACGGTGCCGGCTCGACACCGGGGGTGTCCATCGCCCGCTTCACCTGGTCGCCCTCGATGTCGCGGTCGGCCAGGCGCGTGACCAGCTCGTGCCAGAAAACATCATTTTGGAACTCGCTCTGGATTTCGCGGACGCGGTCGTCCTCGGAAAGTTTCGGCGCCGGTTGTAGGCTGCCGTCGTCCATGGTTTCGACCAAATCCGCGCAGCCCGCGGCGGTGGCCAGTTCCAGCAGCTTCTGGTCGAGCTCGTAGTAACGCTTGGCGGCGGCGGTGTCCTCGCCCTGGTAGCCGGTGACGGTCCACATGCCGAGGTGCACGAGTTCGAGCAACTGGCGGTATTCCTTGGCGGTGAAGGCGGCTTTCATGCCGGCCACCCTTGCCCGCTCGCCCCGCCCCGCAAGCGCGAAGTGGATGACAAGACCCGGCCTTGACCGCCGCGGGGCGGGGGCCTTTGCTCGGCGGCTGCTCCCCACATCCAGTTGGGGGCGATCCTTACCAACCATGTCCTCTCCCGCTGATTCCGCCAACCTCATGGAAGCCGTCGTGTCGCTCGCCAAGCGCCGCGGCTTCATTTACCCGTCCTCCGAGATTTACGGCGGCCTCAACGGCTTCTTCGACTACGGCCCGCTGGGCTCCGAGCTGAAGAAGAACATCCGCGACTGCTGGTGGAACGACCTGGTGCGCCGCCGCGACGATGTCGTCGGCCTCGAATCCTCCATCATCATGCACCCGAAGGTCTGGGAGGCGTCGGGCCACGTCGCCGGCTTCACCGACCCGCTCGTCGACTGCAAAGTGAGCAAGCAGCGCTACCGCGCCGACCAGCTGTTCTGGTCCGCCGTCGTGGTGGACGGCAAGACCGTCGGCCACGTCTCCGCCCTCGAGAGCGAGAAGACCGGCGAGGAGCTGCAGGCCGCCGCCGAGACCTTCAAGCGCAAGAAGGCCATCACCGGCACGCTCGCCCCCGTCACGCCGAAGGATTTCACCGAGGCCACCGAGGCCGAAATCCCGCTCATCCCCTCGCCCGCCACCGGCGAGCCCGGCAGCCTGACGCCACCGCGCGCGTTCAACATGATGTTCGAGACGAATGTCGGCGCGCTCAAGGACGCCTCGTCCGTCGCCTACCTGCGGCCCGAGACGGCGCAGGGCATGTTCGTGGACTTCAAGAACGTCGTGGACACCACGCGCGTGAAGCTGCCCTTCGGCATCGCGCAAATCGGCAAGTCATTCCGCAACGAGATCACGCCGCGCAACTACATCTTCCGCTCGCGCGAGTTCGAGCAGATGGAGATGGAGTATTTCATCCACGAGGACGCCGACTGGGCCAAGTGCCACGAGGAGTGGATCGTGTGGTGTGAGACCTGGCTGAAGAGCATCGGCCTGCCCGCCTCGCACCTCTCGCGCTACGCCCACCCGAAGGAGAAGCTCGCGTTCTACTCCAAGGGCACGGTGGACATCATGTTCAAGTATCCCTTCGGCGTGCAGGAGCTGTGGGGCATCGCCGCCCGCGGCAACTACGACCTCGGCCAGCACGCCACCGCCAGCGGCAAGCCGCAGGAGTTGTTCGACGAGGCGACGAAGAAAAAATTCGTGCCGCACGTCATCGAGCCCGCCGTCGGCGTGGACCGCATTTTGCTCGCCGTGCTCTGCGCCGGCTACGCGGAGGAGGACGTCAAGGACGAGAAGGGCAATGTCGAGAAGCGCACGGTGTTGCGGTTTTCGCCGCGCATCGCGCCGGTCAAGGTCGCCGTGCTGCCGCTGCTCAAGAACAAGGAGCAGCTCACGAGCCGCGCCCAGGCTCTCTACAAGAAGCTCCAGCGTCGCTACGCCGTGCAATACGACGACGGCGGTGCCATCGGCAAACGCTACCGCCGCCAGGACGAGGCGGGCACGCCGTGGTGCGTGACCATCGACTTCGACACGATCGAGAAGCCCGGTGACACCTTCACCCTGCGCGACCGCGATACGATGGCCCAGCGTCGGATCACCGAAGCCGAGCTCTTCGCGCTGCTGGAAGAGCAGGTTTACTGAGCGGCCGGGAGTCCGCGCCGCACCGCGCTGAGCCTCATCATCTCGTCGAGGTCGGCGGCCGGCCGGATTTCCCACGGGCCGAACGTCACGCCGGGATGGCGGGAGATGAGCTCGACCGCGTGGTTCAGGTCGCGCGCCTCGAGGATCAGGATGCCGCCGATCTGCTCCTTGGTCTCGGTGAAGGGCCCGTCCGTCGCCACCACCTTGCCGTTCACGCAGCGCAGCAGCATGCCGGCGCTCGGCGGCTGGAGCGCATGGCCGCCCGTGAAGTGGCCGTTGGCGCGGAGGTGGTCGTCGTAGGTGAAGCACCGGTCCATCATCGCGTGCATCTCCTTTTCCGGAGTGGTCGCAAAGAGCTTGGGATCGGCATAACCGAGGCAGATGAATTTCATGGGGTCTTGGGTTGGGAGCGGGCCCGGAATTGGGCGCGTTCACCTACTGGTCGTTTGGCCGGGTGGATTTTCGACCGGCCGTTGAAAAATTTTATTCCCTGTGGGTCTAGCTTGCTTCGGCTTGGATTGGTGTAGGAGCGGCTTTATGCCGCGATGCGCAGGTCGCGCCACGCTCGGATCGCGGGGTAAACCCGCTCCTACAGAGAAAGAGAAGTTAGGTGGCATGAGCTGTCTTGATCAAATGCCCTGGAGCTTGCTCCGGGGATCTTTACCCGAGCTCCCTTAACCGGCCCTCCAGGTGGCGCTGGTCCCGCTCGGAGGTCGCGAGCGCCAAAGCGCGACGGCAGGCCGCGCGCGCCTCTTCCACCCGTCCGAGCCGACGGCAAAAATCCGCCCGCGTGGCGTGGGCCAGATGATAATCGAGCAGTTCGCCGCGAGCCAACAGCCCGTCCACCAGCGCCAGCCCCGCCGCCGGGCCCGCGACCCGCGCCACCGCGACCGCGCGATTCAGGGCGATGACCGGCGAAGGCTGCATTTCCAGCAGCGCATCATACAGGGCGCAAATCTGCCGCCAGTCGGTTTCCTCCGCCCGCCCCGACTGGGCGTGCACGGCCGCGATCGCCGCCTGCAGGGTGTAGGGGCCGAATCGCCGCGTCGCCAGCGCCTGCTCCACCAGCGCGACCCCCTCGGCAATCAGCGTCCGGTCCCAAGCGGTGCGATCCTGGTCTTCCAGCCGCACGAGGTCGCCGGCGGCGTCCGCGCGGGCCGCCCGGCGCGACTCCTGCAACACCATGAGCGCGAGCAGCCCCGTGACCTCGGGCTCCGGCAACAGCCCGTGCAGCACTCGGCCGAGCCGGATGGCTTCGGTGGAAAGCTCCTCCCGCGTCAGCGCCGCGCCCGACGAGGCGGAGTAGCCCTCGTTGAACAGCAGGTAAACCACGGCCAGCACCGCGTGCAGCCGCCCGGGCAGCTCCGCCCCCTCAGGCACCTGATACGGGATGTGCTCGTCGCGGATCTTCGCCTTCGCGCGCACGATGCGCTGCGCAATCGTCGGAGGCGAAACGAGGAAGGCGCGCGCGATTTCCTCCGTCGTCAGGCCGCACACCTCCCGCAGGGTCAGCGCCGTGCGGGCCTCGGGCGCGAGCGCCGGATGGCAGCAGGTGAAAATGAGCCTGAGCCGGTCGTCCGGCAGCTCGTCGGCGGCGGCCGCGGGGCCGGGGCCCTCCGCGTGCAGCGCCGCGGCGATATGGTCGTGCGCGGCGTCGAACCTCGCGCGGCGGCGGAAGGCGTCGATCGCCTTGAAGCGCGCGGTGGAAATCAGCCAGGCCCGCGGATTCGCCGGGATGCCCGTCGCCGGCCAGGCTTGCAGGGCGGCGTTGAACGCGTCGTGCATCGCATCCTCCGCCGCCCCGAAATTTCCCAGCAGGCGAACGAGCGTGGCGAGGATGCGGCCGGATTCCGCGCGGTAAACCGTGTCGAGATGCGCGCGAAGGTCGCTCGGTGCGGGTTCGGACATGCCAGCCCGAAGCGGAACCCAGGGATGCCCCCGGCGGCAAGCGCGCATGTGCGCGGGCGGTTCGTCCCCCGGCTCGGGCAGTTTGTTTTTGCCCCGGCCGCCCGACCTGGGTTGAATGTAGCCATGTCCCCGCTCCGCCGCCTGCTCCCGGTCTTCGTCCTGTTTGTTGTGTTTGCCGGCTTGGTGCCGGGGCTGTTCGGCAAGGCCGGCCCGGATGAGCGGCGCGACAAGACCCGGGCGATGCGTGATGCCGTGCTGGCCGAACTCTACCAGCAGAAGCCGGAGCTGAAGGCGCGGATCAGGAAGGCCGCGGGCTACGCCGTGTTCTCCAACGTCGGCGTGAACCTCGTGCTCGCCAGCTTTGCCGGCGGCACCGGCATCGTGGTGGACAAGAAGGGCAACGAGACCTTCATGAAGATGGGCTCGGCGGGCCTCGGCCTCGGGCTGGGTGTGAAGGATTTTCGCGGCGTGTTCATCTTCCACGACAAGGCCCGGCTGCGGGCGTTCATTGACAAGGGCTGGGACTTCAGCGGCCAGGCCGACGCCGCGGCGAAGTCCGACGAGAAGGGCGCGCAACTGGCCCTCGCGGGCAACGTGATCGACGGCGTCGAGCTTTACCAGCTGACGAAGAACGGGCTCGCGCTGCAGGCCACGTTGCAAGGGACAAAATACTGGAAGGACCGCGACCTGAACGACTGAGCGCGGGACTTGGTCCGCCCCTACAGAGCCAATTCACGACGTAACTGGTTTTAGCGCTTTGTCATCGCGAGGCCCGCATAGCCGGCCGTGGCGATCCAGCTGGATTGCTTCGTCGCTCCGCTCCTCGCAATGACAGTCTAAAAGCTGTGGCGTTTGGGATAAAGCCCCTCCTGCCGTTTCAGAAAACAATTTGTGGGAGCGAGCTTGCTCGCGACCTCGCCCATAAAGTCGCGAGCAAGCTCGCTCCCACGTTTCCCAACTGCATCGTTCCGACTGAGCGCGGCTCAGGGCTGGCGGGCAACCTCTGCCTCGATGGGTTTCAGACCGGAGGCGGCCGCGTCGTAATCGGCGCGGGTCGTGAATGTCTGGCGCGTGAGCTTGAAGCCCGTGATCTCCGCCAGCACGAAGGTGCGCCAGCCGGGGGGCGGCTCGCTGGCGCTGCCGCCTGATACTTGCCAGCCGAGCAGCGCGAGACGGTCCCCCGTTACGCGGCCGAGCGCGTGCGGCTCCACGCGCCGGGCGTGCCCATGATACCGGAACGACACCACGCGCTGTTCCGCGAGCGCCTGCCGGAGCTGGTCCACCATCGCCGGTTTTGGCGCGGCCGCCAGGCGGGTCGCGGCCGTCAGGCCGAGGCACAGCCCGAGCCAACCCGCCACGCCCATGAATCCGCGCCGGTTCATAACGCCGCAAGCCTGCCGCGTGGCGCCGCCGGGTCAAGAATCCGCCCGGACGGACGCTTGCCTCGCGGCGGGTTCGCCGGTTTCATCCCGCCGTTTGTCCACCGCCGTCCGCACCTCTCCCGTCTCCCGCTGGCGCTGGCTCTGGCCCGTCGCGCTCCTGCTGCTGGGCTTTCACTTTTCCCCCGCCGGCCCCGCGCTCGACCGGGCTTTCTTCGATCACGCCAGCCGCCACCCGCTGCGCGCGCCGCCGCTGCCCGCCGACTCCGCGCTGGTGCTGGTGGATGAGCAGACGATGGCGGCGATGAGCGCGCAGGGCGTGCGCTGGCCGTATCCGCGGCGCGTCTTCGCCCAGCTTTTTCTCGCGCTGCACCAGGCGGGGGCGAAGCGCATCGTGGGGGACTTCACCTTTTTTGAGGAATCCGACGCGATGGACGACCAGGTGCTGGCCAACGTGGCCGCCGCCGTGCCGGAGCTCGTGCTGGCGCGCACGGCGGAGCGCCCGCCCGTTATCTGGAACGCGGATTTTGTCCGCCAACACGCCGACTATTTCCCGACCCCGCGCACCGGGCTGGTGGAATTCCGGCCGGACGACGACGGCATCGCGCGGGCCTATCCGTTGCCGGGCTCCCTGGCGGCGGCCGCGCTGGAGACGCCGCCACCGGAGCCGGGCGGCCTGCTCCGCTGGCATGGCGGGCTGGAGAAGCTCCGCACCCTCGGGGTGCCGGTGCTGTCGGCCGCGCCCTTCATCGCGGCCGGCGAACCGGGCCTGCAACAGGTGCTCGCGGCCGCGCCGGATCTGGATTTTGCGCCCATGGCCCGCGCGCTGGCGGCGCTGCCGCCGTTTCCGGAAGAGTTCACGCGGCAGGTGCGGGGCCGGGTGGTGTTTGTCGGGGCGAATGCCAGCAGCACGTTCGACGTGAAGGCGCTGCCCGTCGGCAAGGTGGAGTCGGGCGTGATGCTCCACTGGACCGCGTGGGCCAATCACACCGCCGGCGGCTTCATCGCGGCCGTGCCGCGGCCCGCGCTGCTGCTGCTCGCGCTCGGGGTGGCGCTCGCCATCGGCTGGGCCGGGCGCGCCCAGACCTCCCTGCGCGGGCCGTTGTTCATGACGGGTGGCCTCGTGGTGCTGCTGGCGGGCGGTGCGTATGCGCTGCTCTCCGCCGGCTGGTTCCTGGCGCCCGCCACCCCGGTGGCCGCCGGCCTGCTGGCACTGCTCGGCGTCGTGGCGGAGAGTTTCTGGCGGGAGCAGGCGCGCAAGCGCGAGATCCAGGCCATGTTCGGCGCCTACGTGGACCCGGCGGTCGTCGCCACCCTCGTGCGCCACCCGGACGCCATCCGCCTCGGCGGCGAGCGGCGCGAGGCCACGGTGTTTTTCTCCGACCTCGTGGGTTTCACCGATCTGTCCGAGAAGCTCCGCGACGAGCCGGAGAAAATGGTCGAGGTCGTCAACGCCTACCTGGAGGAGACCAGCGAGTGCCTGCACCGCCACGGCGCCTATGTGGACAAATACATCGGCGACGCCGTCATGGCCGTGTTCGGCGTGCCGGCGGCGCGGCCCGACCACGCGCTGGCGGCGTGTCGCGCCGCCCTGGAGGCCCGGCAGGCCCTGGCGGCCATCAACACCCGCTACGCCGCCGTCGGCGTCACCCTCGAGGTGCGCATCGGCCTCAACACCGGCGAAATGATCGTCGGCAACCTCGGTTCGGCGCGGAAAAAGAACTACACCGTGATGGGCGACGCCGTGAACCTCGCCTCGCGGCTCGAGGGCGCGAACAAGGAATTCGGCACCGGCATCCTGCTCGGCGAGACGACCGCGCGCGCCGTGGCCGGCCGGATGGCGACCCGCCCGCTCACGCGGTTGCGCGTCAAGGGCAAGCTGCAGGCCGTCGAGGTGCACGAACTGGTCGGCGCGCCGGCCGACCTGACGGCGGAGCAACGCGCCTTCCTTGACTGCTATCTTCCCGCCTATGCCGCCTATGGCCTACGCAGATTTGCGGAGGCCGCCGCCGATTTTGGCCGTGCGCTCGCGCTGCGCCCCGATGATGCTGTCACCGCCGAGTTGCTCCGCCTGGCCGGGCTTTATGCGGATGAACCGCCCCCGCCCGACTGGGAGCCGATCCTAATCCTGAAATCAAAATGAACCCCACCCCTCCCGCCCGCTGGTGGCCGGCCGTCCTGCTGGCCTTGGCGGCAACCGCCCCGCTGCCCGCCGCGCTCACCGCCGGCGGCACCGCCTACACCAAACGCCTTGAGACCAACCTGCTCGCCGAGCCCGCCGCGCTGGCCGCGACGGTTGGCCGGCTCCCCGCCGGCCGCCCGGTGCAGATCGCGGAAGTGCGCGGCGCGTGGCTGCGCGTCAGCGCCGGGTCGGCCGCGGGCTGGGTCTTCGCCGGCAACCTCAGCGAGACCAAGCCCGCCGAAGGCAAGGGCCTCGGCGCGCTGGGCCTGTCCGCCAGCGCCACGACCGCGACCGCCGCGGCCCGTCCGCTCTCGCCCGCGGCCGTCGATTACGCGGCCCGCCGCAATCTCACCAGTGCCCGCGATGATCTCAACTGGCTGATCGAGTTCTGCCAGGGGTTCACGCCCGCGGCGGTGGACTCCTTCCTGAAGGAGCAAAAGAAGGGGGAATACCAATGAGCCCCCGCCTGGTTTCCCTGTTGTTCGCAGCCGGCCTCGCCACGTCGGCGTTCGCCTTTGATCTCGGCGGCCTGAGCAAGGCCCTCGGCAACGCCGACAAGCTCAAGAAGGGCCTCGATACCGCGAAGGACGCCGCGAAGCTCGTCTCCGGCCTCGGCCCCGAGGAAGAGCGCGCCCTCGGCGACACGGTGGCCCTGGAGATCATCGGCCGCTTCGGCGGCCTGGTGCGGGACGAGGCGGCGATGCGCCGCCTCAACCTGATCGGCGGCGCCCTCGCCCGCTACTCGGCGCGCCCGGACCATCCCTGGCGCTTCGGCCTCCTCAATTCCGACACGGTCAACGCTTTTTCCGCGCCCGACGGCTATGTCTTCATCACCCGCGGGCTCTACCAAATCGTGGCGGATGACGACCAGCTGGCCGCCATCCTCGGCCACGAAATGGCGCACATCACCGGCCGCGACGCCCTGCGCATCATCGAGACCGGCGAGAAGGGCTCCGTGCTCATGAAGCAGGTCGCCATGCGCAGCGGCAACACCCGGGAGGCCGAGGCCTACCTCAATCAGGTGGGGCTCAACACCGAGAAGATCGTGAAGTTTCTGGTCGAGCGGGGCTACAGCCACCCCACGGAGTTTACGGCGGACCACACCGGCCACGATCTGGCCGCCACCATCGGCTACGCTCCCGGCGGCCTGCGCGCCGTGCTCCTCCGCCTCCAGCAAATCCCCGCCGGCCGAACCGCCGGACACCGCGGAGG
>WBZP01002331.1_pt1 | contig 21922 bp, 18 predicted proteins | sample 5204301 | NCBI WGS metagenome assembly WBZP01 (sample SAMN12412401, study PRJNA552823) | activated sludge metagenome | isolation source: activated sludge from nitrification reactor of wastewater treatment plant... | place: USA: Pennsylvania | collected 2017
CGCCATGGAACCCTCCATCCGGTTCTTCGAACGCCGCGGCATCGGTCGGGGCCTTGGCACGGGAATCACGTTGCTGGGGGGCTTCGTCGTGGCGCTGGCCATCCTGGGGATGCTGGGCGGGGTCTTCTCGACCCAGTTGGCCCAGTTGGTCGGATCATTGCCGGGCATCATCAACGAGGTCGTGGGTTGGGTCAACGAGCGGTTCGGGCTCTCGCTCAACCCGGCCACGATCACCGACCAGCTCAATATCGACGCCAGTCAGGTCGCCACCTATGCCAGTGACTTCGCCGGCGGCATCGTGGGCGCCCTCGGCGTGGCGTTCTCGGTGTTGTTCGACGCCCTGACCGTCCTGGTGTTCGCGTTCTACCTCGCCGCCGACGGCCCCCGACTGCGCCGCACCATCGCTTCGTGGCTTCCGCCCCAGCGCCAGAAGGTGCTCCTGACCGTGTGGGACATCAGCCTGGCGAAGACCGGTGGATTCGTCGTGTCCAAGCTGATCCTGGCCAGCATCTCGGCATTGGCCCACGCCGGCTTCTTCTGGTTCATCGATCTGCCCTACTGGTTGCCGATGGGCATCTTCGCCGGTGTCACCAGCCAGTTGATACCGACGATCGGCACGTACATCGGTGTGGCGGTCCCGGTGCTGATCGCGGTCCTGGACCGGCCGATCAGCGCGATCTGGATCATCGTCTTCGCCACGGTCTACCAGCAGATAGAGAACTACGTTCTGACACCTCGTGTCTCTCGAGCGACCATGGACATCCATCCGGCGGTGGCTCTGGGTGCCGTTTTCGTGGGCGCCGCCATCTGGGGTCCGATCGGTGCTCTGATCGGTATCCCCATCGCCGCCGCTGTCATCGCGATGGTGGCCACCTACGGCCAGCGCTACGAGCTGATCGCCGAGATGAACGACGGGAATCTGAGCGACATGACCCCTCCCGCCGATATCCCCCGCGATGTTCCGAAGGACAAGCCCGTCGCCCCGCCGGCAACTCCGGATTCTGATTCTGTGGGCGAACGGTAGGCCGCAAACCGTCCCCAAAGGGGGCACCTCGGACACCCTGCCATGGGCAGTTCTTGGTGACCGCGCCTGGGACCCTCGATCTTCGTACGCTTGGGGGATGATTCGTGCGGGCGAAACTCCACCCGCTCTGGCGGCGGTGTGCGACTCGATGCCACAGGCTGTGTTCATCGCGGACGCCGCCGGATCCCTACTGCACACCAATAGCCGCTGGCAGCGGGTCTGGGGGTACAGCAACGCCCAAGCGGTGGGGGACGGATGGCTGTCGGCCATCGCCCCCGCCGACATGGACCGTGTGCTGGACGCATGGCGCAGTGCCACCTCGGAGGGCCGACCGTTCGAGGCCCAGTTCCACCTCCAGTGTCCCGACCGTTCCGCCCGGTTGGTTCGCGTCACCGCCGACGTGATCAAGGGGTTGCCCGGCGCCGGCGGATACGTCGGCTCGGTGGCGGACCTGTCGGAACTCATGACGGTCGAAGCGGCGCTCGAGGATGAGCGAAACCGCCTGTCCGACATCCTTGAGGGAACTCAAGCAGCCACGTGGGAATGGAACGTCGACACCGGCGAGTTCCGGGTCAACGATCGGTGGGTCAACATCCTCGGCTGGACGTTGGCCGAATGGGAACCCACGACGATCGAACTGGGCGACCTGTTCACACACCCGGACGACAAGGTCGAGTCCGACGCGCTCCTGGACCGACACTTCGCCGGCGAACTGGACTACTACGAGTGTGAGTCGCGCATGCGCCACCGCGATGGCCGATGGGTCTGGGTGCTGGACCGCGGACGGCTCAACACGCGGACCCCCGACGGCGCGCCGGAGTGGATGTCGGGTACTCACCTGGACATCACGGCCCTGAAACTGCAGGAGCAGCGGCTACGCAGCACGATCCAGGAACTCGAGGTGGCGCACGACCGCATCGAGGTGGCCAATGACAGTGGCGGAATCGGAGTATGGGAGTTCGAGCTGACCAGTGACACCCTGCTGTGGGACCGGCAGATGTGCCGGTTGTACGGCTTCGCCGAAGATCTGGGGGCAGTCACCGCCGAGTATTGGGAAGCACTCGTGGACCCTCGTGACCGTGACCGACTGGCTCATGAGACGGCCGCGGCGATCAGTGAGGAACGACCGTTCGACACCGAGTTCCGCATCCGCTGGTCCGACGGTTCCGTTCGACACTTGCGCTCGGCGGCCAAACTCATCCGCGACCAGGCTGGCGACCCCGTCCGGTTCGTGGGGGTCAACTGGGATGTCACCGAAGCCCGGACGCTGGCGGCCGACTTGGCGTTCAGGGCGACGCACGACGAACTGACGGGGCTGACGAACCGTTCGGAGTTCGACCGGGTTCTGGATCGCACCCTTCAGTCGGTTCGACGAGGCAACCGCGACCACGTACTTCTGTACATCGACTTGGACCAGTTCAAGGTGGTCAACGACGAGTGCGGTCACCACGTGGGAGACCGGTTGCTCAAGGAGGTCGCCGCCCTGTTGTCGACCTGCATACGTGAGGGCGATGTTCTGGCCCGCCTCGGCGGCGACGAGTTCGGCGCGTTGCTGGCCGACTGCGACACAGCCACTGGGCAGACTGTGGCGCAGAACATCTGCCGAACGATCGACGCCTACCGACTGAACCATGCCGGAGTCAGCTACCGAGTGGGTGCAAGCGTCGGGCTCGTCCTGACGGATTCGCACTGGAAGACCACAAGCGAGTTGGTGCAGGCCGCGGACAGCGCCTGCTACTGCGCCAAAGACGCGGGGCGCAATCGTGTCTTCAGCTGGACACAGTCCGATCCGGTCTTGCGCGATCGCACCGGACACACCCGGTGGGCTGCTCGGCTGGGCGAGGCTCTGGACATCGATGGATTCGAGTTGTTCGGCCAGCGCATCATGCCCTTGTCCCCCGGCGCGGAGGGCCTGTGGGTCGAGGTACTCCTGAGGCTCCCCACGACTTCCGGCGAGCATCTGGCCCCCGGGGTGTTTCTTCCGGCAGCCGAGCGCTTCGACTTGTCGACCCGGATCGATCACTGGGTGCTGGAACGTGTGCTGGCCAAGATGGCGAGTCTGCCGAACCTCGAACAGGTCGCGGGCATCACCGTGAATCTGTCCGCGCGATCGACATCCGACCCGGCATTCCATCGAGAGACCATGAGACTGCTGGCGGATACGGACAAGTCGGTCGTCGAGCGACTGTGCCTCGAAATCTCCGAAACAGCCTCTCCGAGGATCGTGGCCGCGGCCAGGCCTTTCATCGACGCTGTGCGCGAGGCGGGCGGGCGGATCGCACTGGACGACTTCGGATCGGGCCTGTCGTCGTTCTCCTACCTCAAAGACATGCCGGTCGACCTGTTGAAGATCGACGGGCAGTTCATCAAGGGAATGGTCGACGACCCGATCGACGACCTGTCGGTTCGCAGCTTCGTCGAACTCGCCAAGCTGGTCGGGGTGAGGACGGTCGCCGAGCACGTGTCGGACGCACGCATCCTGGAGCGGGTCAGGCAACTGGGTATCGACTTCGGGCAGGGCTTCCTGCTCCATCGACCCGCGCCGCTGAACAAGGTCCTGGCTCAACCGGTCGCGGTCCTGCCCGAGCAGGTCGGACACCCGGTCATGACTGCCCGGACAACGCGCTGACACGGACCACGGAGATCAGAAGCCCAGCCGGTTCATCTGCTTGGGATCGCGCTGCCAGTCCTTGGCGATCTTCACCCGAAGATCGAGGAAAACTCTGGTACCGAGGAGTTCCTCGATCCGGCGGCGCGAGTCGGTGCCGATGCGTTTGATGCCGGCTCCTCTGGCACCGATGACAATCGCCTTCTGACTGTCCCGCTCGACGAACAGGAACGCGGTGATGTCCATGATCGGATCATCAGCCGGGCGACCCTCCCTGAACTGAAGGTCCTCGACCACCACGGCGATCGAGTGGGGCAACTCGTCGGTCATCCCGGACAGCGCAGTCTCGCGGATGAGTTCGGCCACAAGTACCCGTTCGGGCTCCTCGCTGATCTGGCCCTCTGGATACAGCGGCGGACCGGGGGGCAGCAACTGCACCAGCACGGACGTCAGCACGTCCACCTGCGCACCCGCGGTGGCACTGACAGGTACCAGGTCGTCGAAGGGGCGACCGAGTTCCTGGCCCAACTGCTGGACCTCGACCAAGCGCTGGGCCACCGTGTCCGGGGCCGCCAGATCGGTCTTCGTGACCACTCCGACGCGCGCTCCTTTGTGAGCCGCTGCGGACTCCTTGGCGATCAGACGATCACCGGGTCCCACCTTCTGGTCGGCAGGAAAGCACTGCACGAGGACATCGACTTGGCCCCAGGTTGCGCGCACCAAGTCGTTGAGGCGTTTGCCGAGCAGTGTCCGTGGCTTGTGCAGTCCCGGAGTATCGATGACCACCAGTTGGCCGGCCGGAGTGTGGACCACACCGCGGATCGCATGTCGCGTGGTCTGCGGGCGGTTCGATGTGATGGCCAGATGAGACCCGATCATGGCGTTGAGCAGCGTGGATTTGCCGACGTTGGGTCTGCCCACGATGCATGCGAACCCGCTCCGAAAGTCCTCGGCCGACTGGCTCATGACGGCAACCGCCGGACCAGGACGCCTGCGGAGTCGGTGATGAAGACGGGAGCCCCGGACGGTCCCAGGTCGGTGGCGGCGTCGGCCGATGTCACCGAGTCCGGATCCGAGGCCACGATCACAGCGGCCTCGAGGCCGACCGCACCGGCCGCCACCGCCTGGGCCACCGCCAACTCGATGCCCGTCAGACGCAGCGAGGGCAGAGTCACGTCGGTGCCGACGTAAGAGCGCCCTGTGGCATCGCGAACGGCAGCTGCCGTTGCCGCCCCCGTGCGAACGCGAGCGGCCCGGGCCAGCGCCACCAACTTCGCGTCGTCGGCCTGCAGAGCCTGCGGGTCAGGTTCAGTCATGATCTTCGTCCTCAGTTGCCACATTCTCGACCAGCACGGTGCCGATCCGGTTGCGTCTTCCGGCAGCCGACTCCGCCTCGAGCCGCCAACCCTGTTCGGTGATCTCGGCACCGGGGATGGGCACGCGCCCCAGGCGCCGCGCCAGAAGACCGGCCACGGTCTCGACACCCAGCCTGTCGGGATCCAGGCGCATCCCGGTGAGTTCGCACAGATGCTCCAACGACAGCCGTGCGCTGACTCGCAACTCCCCCTCGGACACCCTCACGACCTCTGGGGCCCCGGTGTCGTACTCGTCGGCGATCTCGCCCACGATCTCTTCGAGAATGTCCTCGATCGTCACCAGACCCGCAGTGCCACCGAACTCGTCCACCACGATCGCCATGTGCTCCCGGTTGGCCTGCATCTCGCGCAGCAGGTCGTCAGCAGGTTTGCTGTCCGGCACGAAGTGAGCCGGACGCATGATGGACTCCACCCGCTCGGTCTGCTCGGAATCACGATGCTCGAATCCGCGACGGACGACGTCTTTGAGGAACACCACACCCACCACGTCGTCCGTGTCATCGCCGATGACCGGCATGCGGGAGAAGCCCGACCGCAGCCCCAGGGACAGCGCTTGGCGCAGTGTCTTGGACCGTTCCAGAAAGACCATTTCGGTACGGGGAACCATCACCTCGCGCGCGATCGTTCCACCCAACTCGAACACCGAGTTGATCATCTGCCGTTCGTCGTCCTCTATCAGGGAGTCCTCACTGGCCCGATCGAGCATCTCGCGCAGTTCGGCCTGGGATCCGAACGGGCCCCGGCGGTAGCCCTTGCCCGGCGTGATGGCGTTACCGATCAGGATCAGAAGCCCCGATAGTGGCGTCAGTACCCACGCGAGCAACCGAGCCGGTCCTGCCGCTGCACCCGCGACTCTCTCCGGATGTTGTCGTCCCACCGTGCGCGCCGAGACGCCCAAGACAACGTACGAGACAAGAGTCATGATCAGTGTCGCGATCAGCAGATCGGCGGTGATCTGCTCCGGCAACCAGGTCCCGAGCAACTCGTACAGCACCGCCAGCGCGGCGAGGGTGACGAAGGTGTGGGCCAGGAGCAACACGTTCACATAGCGGGTGGAGTCCGCAGCCAGCGGGATCAAACGGCCGGCACTCGCACTGCCGTTCTCGCGCAGCTCCTCGAGTCGCACCCGGGACAATCCCGAAAAGGCGGTCTCTGCCGCCACGAAGAACCAGGACAGGAGGACAAGGACAACAAACACACCCGCCAACATCAGGATCTCGCCGCTCACGTGCTGTCGGCCCCCGCCGCGTACTCATCGACCAGTTGGATCTGACGGGCGAACATGACCCGTTCGTCGTCAGGTTCGGCGTGGTCATATCCGAGCAGATGCAGAACACCATGGGTCAGCAGCACCCGCATCTCGTGCTCCGTGGTGTGCCCGGCCACCACTGCCTGCCGCTGTGCCACCTGCGGGCACAGCACTACATCGCCCAACGTGCCGCCGACGGGAGACGCACCGGGGGCCGGCTCGCGGATCTCGTCCATGGGGAAACTCAGGACATCCGTGGGCCCCGGCTCCCCCATCCATTCGACGTGCAAGGCGGCCATGGCGGACTCGTCCACCAGCGTCACCGACAGTTCGGCGACGTCCGACATCCCCAGGGTGGCCAGCAAGAAGCAACACAGCCCGACCAGGTCGGATGTGTCGTACGGCTCCCCCATGTCCACGCGGACGTCGAGTCCCGGGAACTCAGGCACGCTTGCCCCGGTGGTCCGACGGACGGCGTGCTTGACCGCGGTCCCGATCCTGATCCGAGTCCCAGCGCCCGTACGCCTCGACGATGCGACCGACCAACTCGTGCCGGACGACGTCCTGGGCCGTCAGGCTGCAGAACTGCACGTCGGTGATGCCCGACAGAATGCCTTCGACGATCCGGAGGCCGGACGACTGCCCGCTGGGCAGGTCCACCTGGGTCACGTCGCCAGTCACCACCATGGTGGACCCGAATCCCAATCGGGTCAGGAACATCTTCATCTGCTCAGGAGTGGTGTTCTGGGCTTCGTCCAGGATGATGAAAGCGTCATTCAGAGTGCGGCCGCGCATGTAGGCCAACGGAGCCACCTCGATCGTGCCGCTGGTGATCAGCCGCGGGATCGAGTCGGGGTCGATCATGTCGTGCAGCGCGTCGTAGAGCGGTCGCAAGTACGGGTCGATCTTCTCGCTCAGGGTGCCAGGCAAGAACCCCAGCCGCTCCCCGGCCTCGACGGCCGGGCGCGTGAGCACGATTCTGCTGACGTCTTTGCGTTGCAGGGCCTGCACCGCCTTGGCGACCGCCAGGTAGGTCTTGCCGGTTCCGGCGGGACCGATCCCGAACGTGATGGTGTTCTTGTCGATCGCATCGACGTAGTGCTTCTGGTTGAGCGTCTTGGGCCGAATGGTCCGGCCGCGACTTGACAGGATGTTCGCCGTCAGAACGTTCGACGGCATGGCGTCGCCGGCGCGGAGCATGCCGATGGAACGTTCCACCGTGTCCGAAGTCAGCGCCTGGCCCGTACGCAGCATGGCCAGCAGTTCGGCATACAGTTGCTCGGCCAACCGCACCTCGTGTTCCGGGCCGGCGAGCGCGATCTCGTTGCCACGCACATGAACAGATAGGTCCGGAAACGCATTCTCGACCACTCGGAGCAGATCGTCGGAAACCCCCAGAACGCCGACCATCGATTGCGATGCGGGAACCACGATGCGCGCTTCGACACCTGTGGTGGTCATGCCGGTACTCCCCATGCGACTGCTGAGTTCCCATGGTCCCTGTTGGGGGGCCCAACGTCCAATGGGAGAACGGTCAGGACCCCGCCGATCAACCCGGCGGCCACGACATCGGTCGCCCACCGAGCAGATGGACGTGCACGTGGTGGACAGTCTGCCCACCCTGATCCCCGGTGTTGATCACAAGTCGGTACCCGGCGTCGGCGACCCCGAACTCGCCGGCGAGGCGCGTTGCGGTGGCCAGCAGCTGCCCCGCAAGGTCGGGGTCGAGCTCCGCGAGTTCGGAGGCGGTGGCGATGTGATCTCGCGGGATCACCAGGACATGGACGGGCGCCTGCGGGTCTATGTCACGGAACGCGATGAACCGATCGTCGCTGTGCACGATATCGGCGGGGATCTCGCCGGCCACGATCCGGCAGAAGAGGCACTCGCTCATATGGCAGAACTTACTCTCAATCCCATCGGCCCGAGGCCGCCAACAGGACGGCCGCGGCAGCGACACCCGCGGTCGATGTGCGAAGGACCGACTCGCCCAGACGCACTGTCAGAGCTCCCGCAGCGTCGAACTCGGCCAACTCGTCGGGAGTGATCCCCCCCTCAGGTCCCACCACAACAACGACATCCCCGGAACCAGCCGACAGATCCAATCGCGACAGGCGAGCGGTCGCTGCCTCGTGAAGCACGAGCCCCAGACGGGAATCAGCCACCAGCGCGCAAACCTCCGGAGTGGTTGACAGCGCGCCGATGACGGGAACTCGACTGCGCCGTGACTGCTTGGTGGCCGCTTCGGCCACCGCCCGCCATCGGGCGGGCCCCTTGACGGCCTTGTCACCTCGCCACACCGATACGCTTCTGCCCGCGGCCCACGGCACGATCGAGTCGACTCCGCACTCCGTGAGCATCTCCACGGCCGACTCCGCCCGGTCCCCTTTGGCCAGCGCCTGCACAACCGTGATGCGCACGTCGGGCTGGCGTTCGTCGGTGACGGACGTCACATGGACATCGAACTCACCCTCCGCCGTCTGCCCGACCGAACCGCTGACCCGCCGGCCTGCGCCGTCAACCACATCCACCAGTTCCCCGACGCGGAGCCGCCGAACGGCCGAACCGTGCCGGCCTTCGGCTCCGGCTATCGTGATGACGCCGCCGACGCTGGCATCGGCCAACGCCTGCGGTTCCAGAAGGAATACGGGTCGGGTGGTCATGGCAGGCAACTACTTGCCTGCGAAGGCATCCTTGATCCGGCCGAAGAATCCGGTCGTCTGTGGCATCGGCGTCGCGCTCGGCTTCTCTTCGCCCCGCAGCCCGGCGAGGCTGGTCAGGAGTTCGCGCTGTGCGGAGTCCAGACCCGTCGGCGTCTGGACTTGTAGATGCACGGTCAGCTTTCCGCGTCCCGAACCACGCAGTCGCGGGACTCCCCGGTCGCGCAGTACATGCTCCTCACCCGGTTGGGTTCCAGGGGGCACCTGGATCAGCTCCTGCCCATCCAGAGTGTCCAATGGGATCTCGGCACCCAACGCTGCTGCGGTCATGGGCAGCGCGATGGTGCAGTGAAGATCGTCTCCCTGCCGGTGGAACACAGCGTGGGGTTTCTCGACGATCTCGACGTACAGGTCCCCGGCTGGGCCGGCACCGGTGCCGACCTCGCCCTCGCCCGCCAACTGGATCCGGGTGCCGGTCTCGACACCCGGGGGGACCCGGAAGCCGACGGTGCGCCGGGTGCGCACGCGACCGTCACCGGAGCACTCGGGGCACGGGTGCGGGACGACCGAGCCGAAGCCGCGACACTGCGGGCACACCCGGGTCGTCATGACCTGTCCCAAGAAGGAACGTTGGACCGACTGGATCTCGCCGCGCCCTTTGCACATGGTGCAGCCGATGACCTCCGTGTCAGGGGCTGTCCCGGCTCCTTCACAGGCCGAGCAGGCCACGGCAGTGTCGATCGTGACCTCGCGCTCGGAGCCGAACATGACCTCATCCAACTCGACCTGGATGCGGATGAGCGCGTCTTGGCCGCGTTGCTGTCTGGGGCGGGGGCCCCTGGGTGCCGACGGGCCGAAGAATGCGTCCATCAGGTCGCTGAAATCGAAGTTGCCGGCCGAGCCGCCCGGGCCGCTGGCCATCGGATCGACACCGTTGTCGTACATCCGGCGCTTCTCGGGATCGCTGAGGACCTCGTACGCCACGGTCACGTCCTTGAAGCGTTCCTGCGTGACCGGGTCGGGATTCAGGTCGGGATGCAGTTCCCGCGCCATCTTGCGATAGGCCCGCTTGATCTCTTGGGCGTCGGCTTCAGGAGCGACGCCGAGCACGGCGTAGTAGTCATTGCGGGGGGGCACCGCTCAAATTTACTGCACGTGAGGCGGTCCGCAGTCCCACCAGGGGTCACGGCGCTCAGCGCTGCGCGAACGTCACTGCTCCGCCAGTATCCGTCCCATGTAGCGCGCCACCGCGCGCACCGCTGTGATAGACCCCGGGTAATCCATACGGGTGGGACCCAACACTCCCAGATGTGCCACGGCGGTATCCGCCGGGCCGTACCCCGACGTGACAACCGACACTGAGTCCATGGCCGCGACGTCGTTCTCGTGCCCGATCCGCACCAGGATCTGGTCAGTGGCAGTTGCCTCGCCCAACAAGCGCAACAGAACCATCTGCTCTTCGAGGGCTTCCAGCACCGGGTGAAGCGTGTGGGGGAAGTCCCTGCCATGGCGGGCCAGGTGCGACGTGCCTGCGATGACGACGCGCTCCTCGACCTGCTCCCGGGCAGCATCGACCAAAGTCGATACAACCGCGCTGACCAGCTCGCGCTCCTGGGCGGGGAAGCGTTGAGGCAAGCCGTCCACGGCATCTGCGATCTCGACGAATGGCCTGTCGTGAAGCTCGGCATTGAGCCGGGTCCGCAGTTCCGCGGCGATTTCGGAATCGATGTCACCCGGACACGCGAGCACTCGTTGTTCCACCCGCCCGGAGTCGGCGATGAGCACCAACAGCAGACGGTTGGGTGCCATGACCACCAGCTCGATATGGCGCACCCGGGAGCGCTGCAGAGACGGATACTGGACCAGAGCCGTCTGATGGGTCAGCTGGGACAGCAGCCGTACGGACCGTTCGACCACGTTGTCCAGATCGACCGCCGACTCCAAGAAGGTCTGGATCGCGCGGCGTTCCGCTGTGCTCATCGGCCGGATCTCGGCCAGTCGGTCCACGAACAGCCGATACCCCTTGTCCGTGGGAACCCGGCCGGCGCTGGTGTGTGGCTGGACGATGAGGCCCTCTTCTTCGAGCGCGGCCATGTCGTTGCGGATCGTGGCCGGTGAAACCCCCAGATCATGCCTGTCGACGATTGATTTGGACCCCACAGGTTCGTTGCTCGCAACGTAGTCCTCGACGATTGCGCGCAGCACGGCGAGGCGCCTGTCGTCACTCATGCTGCACCTCCGCTCAGGCCCTTGGCACTGCTGTGGTCCGAGTGCCAATTCTAGGGGGCCTCTGGGCTGAGCGCGAGGATGTCGTCACAGACCACGGCCGCTGTCACACACATCTTCAACAGATGAGCACCGGCCGCGGACGTGGCCGGCTCGGTCACAGCGACACCGACGACGTCTTCACGCTGTCGAAATTGGAAGGGCGAGGTACTCGATCGGTGACGCCTTGACGGTCAGCCGCGACGCCCCATCAGCAGCCCCGTGGGATCACCGGTCTCGGGTAGCCCAGCAGCCAGGACAAGCACGACCAGAACAACCCCCACGACCACCAGCACACGTGCAGGTCGAGGCACGACCGGGGATGACCGGCACGACGACAAGACCAAGCTCGTGTTCAACGACAAGAACACCACCACGCTGATCCATCGCCCAGTGTCGGCCCCCACGATGAACAGCGGCGCGGTCACCAGACCGATCACCAGCATCGCGACAACCCGTGGCCGGACTGTCTCGCGCCGACCATCGGCCAGCCACGCGGCCGCTACCGCGAACGCCAGTGTGAGGAAGCCGACGAGCAGCCATCCCCGCCACGCTCCCGATACGAAGACCGTCTCCCACGTGAACGCGATACCGTCGGCGGCGCGCATCTCGAGCCAGTAGTACGGCGACCCCCCCATCAGCGCGTCATGGCCACCCAGCCACTCCTGGGTCGGCGCATCGATACCGCCGATGATCAGCGCAGTAGCTCCTGGAGCCGAGGGTCCCGTGAGCACGAAGGCCAAGCTCACCAGTGTGGTGGGCACGGCCACAAGCAGAACAGCCCGGACTCGCCGACTGGTCGAGGTGTCAGGGATGAACAGGATCAGCACGCCGATCGCCGCCACGGACGGAACCAACAACGCCTCATGGACCAACGAAGCGACGGCCAACGTGACTCCCACCCCCGCCGCGACCGTCAGCAACCTCCGCTGGATCAGGTCCGGCCTGTAGAGCAACAACAGCGCCACGACCAACATGATCAGGTAGCCCAGATACTCCTTTCGGAACGTGAACTGGTCGACGTATGCGGGGAACGGCTGCCAAGCGGTCTGCAGGTTGGCCAGCAGAGGCCCACCGGGAACCAGCCAGACCAACAGCGGCCATGAGTTGCCGAGCCGGCGGCACGCCTTGGCCACGACGAGCGCTTGGCCGCACACCACCGCCGCGAAGATCACCGACACCAGGGCAACCAGGGTCCATTTCTGCGGGACTGCTCCCAGCCAGGACAGGACCTCACCACCCAGACCCCGCCGAACGACACCCGAGTCGTAGTTGGTCAACCATTCAGCTGCCGCGTAGCCCCAATCTGCGCGGTCGGCGCTTGACACGATCCGCATGCCGAAGGCGACGACTGCGACGAGAGCGGCACCGCCGTTCAACACATCCGCCCACCGCGGTTGCCCAGTGTGGCTCGGAGCCGCTGTCTTCTGTGTCACCTCGTCATTGTCATCGGGTCGGGCATCCTCCGGGTACGACGACACGCGCCATAGTGCCCGGAGTGGATTCCATGGACGCGGGCACCGAGCGCCGAGAGTCACCCCGGTTGTGGGTCAGTGTCCGACCAGGCTCTTGACGGCAAGGACGAGTCCCACGGCCAGGACGACTACGCCGACATACAGCACGGCCCGCAGCCGGCCTACTGGCACCGATCGGGCGGTGATGTATCCGACGACGGCGACGAGGATGATCAAGAGGACCGCAGACACGCGCAGCCCATCTGTGCCGAACAGGAGGACAGGCAGGGCAGCGAGAGCAGCCACGGAGATGCCCCCGATGACTTGTGCCACGAGCAGCCGAAGGGATCCCTCGTCGATCAGGCCGCGGTTCAGCAGGCGGGTCGATAGGCGGAAGGCGACCTGATGCGCCAGCACGAGCGCCACGGCAGTCAGGAACACCGTCAGGGCCAACTGGGGGGACGACTCCTCGACCGAAGTCGGTGTGGCGAGGAGCACCGCGAGCAGCGACAGGCTCACATACAGCGCCATCGTGACGGCTTCGTGAATAACCTCGCGCATTGAGGATGCTGGGGTGTCGACGTCGCGGGTGCCCGAGGTCACCGGAGCGGTTGGATCATCGGACATCGGGACCCGTCCACTCTCCGTCCAGGCACTTGGACCCATCGATGGCAGGATCCGACGCACTCAGCGGATGCCGGTGGGACCCTGTCGGTCGATGCATCAGGCCGCCCTCGCGTCCAGCAGTTGTAAGGTCACAGCATCTGCCAGCAACCGGCCGCGACGGGTCAGCCGCCATCGGTGGCCGATGGACTCCACCAGCCCCCTGCCACGTAGATCGCCCATCAGCGCTTCGGATCCGGATCCCACCAGATCAGCAGGGTCGAACCCGTCGGCCAATCTGACCGCAAGCATCGTGGCCTCGGTGCGTTGTTGGTCGGCGGTCAGGGTTTCGCTGCCGTCACGGGGATCGGATCCGCTGTCCAGGGCCTCGATCCATCGCTGCGGATGTCGCAGGTTCCAGAACCGGGTCCCGGCCAGATGGCTGTGAGCCCCGGGACCCAACCCCCACCAGTCGTCCCCTCGCCAGTAGCCAAGGTTGTGTCGGCACTCGTGACCGGGGGCCGACCAGTTGGAGATCTCGTACCAATGAAGGCCTGACCGCCCGAAATGGCTATCGGCGATCTCGTAGCACTCGGCTGCGAAGTCGTCGTCAGGGGCCGGCACCTTTCCGTGCCGCACGCGGCGATCGAGGACCGTACCGGATTCGACCTTGAGTGCGTAGGCCGAGACGTGTGTGACCCCCGTGCCTATCGCGGTCGCGACGGTGTCGCGCCACGATTGGACGCTCTCGCCCGGAGTGCCGTAGATCAGGTCGAGGCTGACCCGCTGGAACCCGGCAAGTTCAGCCAGACGCGCGGCTCTGATTGCCCCGCCCGGTCGGTGCCGACGGTCGAGGACCGACAGCACCCGAGCGTCGGCGCTCTGCATTCCGATGGACAACCTGGTCACACCCGCGGCCAACAGATCGTCCAACAATCCGGGAGTGACGTTCTCGGGATTTGCCTCGACCGTGACCTCGGCGTCCTGACGGATACCGAACTCCTGGGAGATCGCAGCGATCACCGAGGCCAAGTCCGACACAGGCAGGAGAGTCGGGGTGCCACCCCCGAAGAACACCGAACTGATCGGTCGATCATCATCCCCCAACTGCGCCCGGGCGTGGCGAACTTCGGCGACAGCTGCCCGGCGCCATTGCGCCTGCGAACCGCGACCCGGCTCGCCGGGGACATAGGTGTTGAAGTCGCAGTAGCCACAGCGACTGCTGCAGTAGGGCACATGCGCGTAGAAACGCAGCGCCGGCGAGGCGGTCACCGTGTGATTGTCCCCGTGGAGAGGCATTGTCGGGTGACCCCTTGCCGGCGCTGCGCGCTGGTCGGTGCGGCGGCTACTTGCCGCCACCGTAGATGTCGTCCACCAGGCCGGAGAAGTTCTGCTCCACGACCTTGCGCTTGACCTTCAGACTCGGAGTCAGGAAGCCCTCGTCGACAGTCAACTCCTGCGGGATCACCCGGAACTGCTTGATGGTCTCCCACTTGTTGAGTTCGCCGTTCAGGTCGTCGACGCCCTTCTGGATGACCGCCACGACGTCCGGGTCCTGAGCCAGGGTCGCGATGTCGGCCCCGGACTTGCCGTGGGTGTCCGCCCACTGCTTGGCGGCATCCGGGTCGAGAGCGACAAGTGCGCTGGCGAAGTTCCGCTCGTTGGCGATGATCACGACCTGACCGGCCAGGGGGCAATGTGCCTTGAACTGGGCCTCGATGGCTCCGGGGGCGATGTACTTTCCACCGGAGGTCTTGACCAGGTCCTTCTTGCGATCGGTGATCTTGACGCGGCCACCCTCGTCGATGACACCGATGTCGCCGGTGGCGAACCACCGGTTCGGACCCTCAGGCTGGTCGCCGAACACCTCATCGTTGGCCTCGGGCCGGTTGCGGTAGCCACGCATGACCCCGCCACCGCGCACCATGATCTCGCCGTCGGCGGCAATCTTGATCTCGGTTCCGGGAAGCGGCTGACCCACAGTGCCGACCGCGACGTGTCCGGGGCGGTTCAGCGTGGTTCCGGCCGAGGTCTCGGTGAGTCCATAGCCCTCGAGGATCTGAAGCCCGACGATCTCGAACCAGGCATTGATGTCCTTGGACAGCGCTGCGGATCCCGAGATGAAGTACTTCAGGTTGCCGCCCATGCGCTCGCGCACCTTGGAGAACACCAGCTTGTCAGCCAGGCCGAGCTGGATTCCCAGCATGCCGCCCACCTTCTCGCCGGCGAGGCGCTTCTGCCGCGCCTTCTCGCCCACCTTGAATGCCCAAGCGAAGATGGAGGCCTTGGCGCCGCCCTCTTCTTCGACCTGACGGTTGACCCCGGCGTGCACCTTCTCGAAGATGCGTGGCACTGCGGCCATGAAATCGGGCTTGACCTTGGGAAGATTGGTGATGATCTCCGGAACCCTGCCGTCGACTGCTGTCACGTAGCCGACCTGCAACTGCGCGGCCATCAGAACCTTGCCGAACGAGTGGGCCAGGGGCAGCCACAGGAACTGCACCCAGTCATCCTGAAGCACACCCAGGCCCTCGAGAGCCGCGCCCTCGTAAGTCCAGTTGCTGTGGGTCAGTTCGACGCCCTTGGGCTTTCCGGTCGTGCCGGAGGTGTAGATCAAAGTGGCCAGGCCGTCGGGGGTTGTCTTGTCGACGCGCTCCTGGATCAGGTTTGCATTCTCGGCGATCAGGGCCCTGCCCTTGTCACACAGCTGCGCCCACGACAGGATCTTCTCGCCGTCACCCTCGCCGTCGATGAGCACCACATGCCCGACTGAGTCCACGTTGGCGGCCTTGTCCGCCTGCCCCTGGTCCTCGGCGATCAGGATCTTGGAGTTGGAGTCGCTCAGGATGAACTCGACGTCCTCGGGCTGGGTGCTCGGGTAGACCGTCGTGGTGGCGCCGCCTGCCAGCATGATCGCGAGGTCAGCGAAGATCCACTCCAACCGGGTGTTGCTGGCGATCGCCACGCGCTCCTCGGTCTCGATACCGAGGGCGACCAGACCTGCCGCTGCGACACTGGACTCCTCCAGCGTCTGAGCCCAGGTGTAGGACCGCCAGCCACCGTCTTTGGTGGGTGTGCGGAAGGCCTCACGCGAGGGGGACTTCTCGCACCGGTTCAGGATCAGCTGGCCGAATGTCGGCGCAGCGGTCGGGTACGGCTCGTTGAGCGAGCCGGTGGTCATTCCAGCCGAGGGGACCTCAGTCATCGTGAAAACGCCTCCTTGAGGGCGACTACATGCGGTTCTGTCCCGGAACACTATCTCGGTCCGGGGTGCGGATGCGCCCTAACTTTCCGATCGTCAGGCACCGGTACTCGCAGTGAGTCCACCGTCACCGTGCGATGACACATCGACCTCAGCGATCCGATTCCGTCGACAGGGCGGCGATGAACGCCTCTTGCGGCACCTCGACGCTGCCGACCATCTTCATGCGCTTCTTGCCTTCCTTCTGCTTCTCGAGCAACTTCCGCTTGCGCGAGATGTCGCCGCCGTAGCACTTGGCCAACACATCCTTGCGAATGGCGCGGATGTTCTCGCGGGCGATGATCCGGGCGCCGATGGCTGCTTGGATCGGCACCTCGAACTGCTGTCGCGGGATCAACTCCTTCAGTTTGGAAGCCATGGCCACCCCGTAGGAGTAGGCGCGATCGCGGTGGACGATGGCGCTGAAAGCGTCGACTGGGTCGCCGTGCAGCAGGATGTCCACCTTGACCAGATCGGCCACCTGCTCCCCCGAGGGCTCGTAGTCCAGTGACGCGTAGCCGCGTGTGCGGGACTTCAGGGCATCGAAGAAGTCGAACACGATCTCGGCCAGTGGCAGCGTGTAACGCAACTCGACACGGTCGGAGGACAGGTAGTCCATGCCGAGCAAGTTGCCTCGCCGAGCCTGGCACAACTCCATGATCGTTCCGACGTAGTCCGAGGGCGCGATGATCGTGGCCCGGATCACCGGTTCGGTGACAGCGGCGACCTTGCCATCGGGAAATTCGCTGGGATTCGTCACCACATGCACCGTGCCGTCATCCATCTCGACGCCATAGACGACACTCGGGGCAGTCGAGATCAGGTCCAGTCCGAACTCCCTCTCGAGCCGCTCCCGAACGATCTCCAGGTGCAACAGGCCCAAGAACCCACACCGGAATCCGAACCCCAACGCCGTGGAAGTCTCGGGTTCATAGACAAGCGCCGCGTCATTGAGCTTCAGCTTGTCCAGCGCGTCCCGCAGCACCGGGTAGTCCGACCCGTCGATGGGGAACAGGCCCGAGTAGACCATGGGTCTGGGGTCCTGGTAGCCGCCCAGTGATTCCGTGGCCGGCTTGTCCGACGTGGTGACTGTGTCGCCCACCCGGCTCTGTCGCACATCCTTGACCCCGGTGATCAAATAGCCCACTTCGCCCGCGCCCAGTGCGCCGGACGGCATGGGCTCTGGCGAGATCACCCCGACCTCAAGGGTCTCGTGGGTGGCGCCCGTGGACATCATCGAGATGCGTTGGCGATGTTTGAGTCGTCCATCGACCATTCGGACGTAGGTGACGACGCCGCGATACGTGTCGTAGACCGAGTCGAAGATCAATGCCCGTGCCGGAGCATCGGGGTCCCCTGTGGGCGCCGGGATATCGCGGACCACCTGTTCCAGGAGCTCCCCCACCCCAGCTCCGGTCTTGGCCGACACTCGTAGGACATCGTCGGCGGCGCACCCGATGATGTGCGCGATCTCGGCGGCGTACTTGTCCGGCTGTGCGGCGGGCAGGTCGATCTTGTTCAGCACCGGGATCACTTGCAGGTCGTTCTCGAGCGCCAGGTACAGGTTCGCCAGCGTCTGAGCTTCGATTCCCTGTGCGGCATCGACCAGCAACACGGCGCCTTCGCATGCTGCCAGGCTGCGCGATACCTCGTAGGTGAAGTCCACGTGCCCTGGTGTGTCGATCAGGTTGAGGACGTATTTTCGGCCGTCCTGCGCCTGGTAGGGCAATCGCACCGCCTGACTCTTGATGGTGATGCCGCGCTCCCGCTCAATGTCCATGCGGTCCAGATATTGGGCTCGCATGTTGCGGTCCGAGACCAGATCGGTGGCCTGAAGCATCCGGTCGGCCAAGGTGGACTTGCCGTGGTCGATGTGGGCGATGATGCAGAAATTGCGGATCAGCGACTGATCGGTTGTTCCCGGTCGGGTGTCTGTCACTGATGTCCGTTCTGGGTCCGGTTCTGTCGCCTGGTCGGTCTCCGCCGCCCCCTGAGGCACAGGATTTGGTGATGTGGGGGCCTCCCCGGGTATCCTAATGGTCGTCGTGTCGGCTCGCGTCCGTCGCTCGGTTGAGCGTCGGCGAGCGTCGACCACCGCCCACCACCGCAACGAAGGCTTTCTGACGTATGGCGAACATCAAGTCGCAGATCAAGCGCAACCGGTCCAACGAGAAGGCCCGCCTGCGCAACAAGGCAGTCAAGTCGTCGCTCAAGACGTCGACGCGCCGTTTCCACGAGGCAGTCGCCGCCGGCGACGCCGATCAGGCCCGCAACGCCGCACAGGTCGTTGGGCGGGAGTTGGACAAGGCTGCCAGCAAGGGTGTCCTGCACAAGAATCAGGCAGCCAACCGCAAGTCGGCCATCTTCCGCCAGGTCGCCGCGCTCAACTGACCGCCGAGGCACTGATCTGCTTCTGCTCAACCCCGCAGATCAGCTGCCCCTTTTCTCATTCTCCGCCGCGGCCGCAAGCCGGGCGATGATGAGTTCCAAGATGGCCATCTTCTGTTCATCGTCAAGCGCGATTCCCCCGTCGAGGCCCCCTTTCATCTCCGCGTCCCACTGCGGCAACCGAGCGGCGACAGCTGCGATCTTGCCGCCCGTCGCGCCCCATCTGCGCGCGTTGTCGCGCGCCCGATCTGCTTGCCACGGTGCGATGGACATGTCCGGCGGCGTCGTGGATCCGCGAATCCCCGCCAAGGCCATCATCCGAAGGCCATAGGCAACAGCTGCAACGACTGAGACTCCCACACCCCGCTCGCGCTGCTCCATGTTGCGCAGCAGTCGCAGCGCGTCGGTCGTGTGGCCGGCCCACACGTGGTCGACGACCGCGAAGGAACTCACCTTGGCCTGCTGCGGGAACATGGTCTGAACCTCGTCCTCGGTCACCCGACCCCCGGGGGTGTCGATGACCGACTGCCGCACAGCGGCCAACAGCAGTTCCAGTGAATCGGTACCCATGGCGTCGACCAGCCACTGTTCGGCCGGATCCGACAGTTTCCCCCCCAGTGCGCCCGCCTCGTCACGCGCCATTCGGCGGATCTCACGGTCGTTGGGCCGGGCGCATTTGATGACTTGTGCTCCCGTCTTGGTCGCCGCGTTGATGACACCACGTCCCCGCGCCGCCCCGCTGTGCGTGATGACGATGGCCGTCGCCTGTGGATCGGCGATCAGATCCTTGAGAACCGTCTGAATCGCATCGTCGGCCTGATCCAGGTTGTCCACGCGCAGGATGGGCGGGTCGCCGAAGAGGCTGGGGGCCGCGGACTGGGCGATCTCTTCGGCGAGGCTGACCCCGGAGTCGGACTTGCGCCCGCAGTCCAGAACCCGCACGCTTCGGTCGGGATAGCGGGCTGCTACATCGTCGGTGGCCCGGTCCGCTGCCCTCCGCACGAGCAGAGGCTCGGGTCCCGTGACGATGATCGCCGGTTCGCTACGCGTGCTGACCACCTTCGGCATGACCCGATCCTGTCACGACGATCCGACATCGAGAACCACGCCGTGCCCGATCCAGGTCAACCCCTGTAGGCGAGGCGAGCGCAGGAAGCGCGCAAGCCAGGCAGGCACGGCACGGAATCCCCTGATCCTGCAACCACGGCCGGTCATGAACGAACCGCTGACTCGTTACCGACCCTGAGCCCTGCGGCAGGCGTCGCGACCGCTACTTGGTCTTCACCTTGACCGTGCGCTTCTCGCCGGCCCCGGTGGCATTCACGGCGCGCAACTGCGACTTGTACGTCGTCTTCCGCGACAGCTTCGCGAACTTGACCTTGGAAGACGTCACGTTCTTCCATGATCCGAAGGAGCCGCCCTTCGGCTTGATCCGTGCATCGTAGGACGTGGCGGACAGGACGTCATCCCAATCGAGTTTGATCTTCTTCTTCTTCGCCTTGATCGTCGGAGCCGGAACCTTGGCGGGCGCGGTCAGGAAACTCACCGGGTCGACCTGACCGGCTGTCCCGTCGACATCCGTGGCCTCCACCTTGTAGACGAAGTCCGTTCCTGGCGTCAGTGCCGTCATCGCGCATGTGACATCGGCGCTGGCTCCTGCGGTCACAGTGCTCGGGGTGGCGTTCACGGTCTTGGAGTCGGCGGCGACGCCGCTGTTCAACTTCGCCAAAGTGGTGGCATACCGGCAGGTGACGCGGGTCACCGCATCGGTGTCAGCGGTGACCCTGCCATTGCCCGTGGCCGTGGTGCCCTTGACCTCGGTCGCCGCTGAGGTGGTTGCCCTGGGAGCGAGAGCCACGATGGAAACGTTGTTCGTAGCGCTGTTTCCGACCACCGCGCGTGTTCCGTCCGACGTGGCGCTCAGACCGATCGGCCCAGTTCCGACGGTCACGTTGCTGGTGATCGAGTTGTCCGACAGACGGATGACGCCCAGCGCGTTGAGGGCGAAGCGTGTCACGTACAGAGTGGCTCCATCCTGTGACAGGGCGGGAATGGCCGGATTACCGGGCACGGGGATCGTCGCGGTCACGGTGTTACCAGTGCCGATGACCGACACCGAGTTCCCGTTGATGTTGGCGACGAAGGCCTTTCCATCCTGCCCCACAACGACTCCGAAGGGGGTGGCACCGACGGCCACATTGGCGGCCACCGTGTTACTGGCCAGATCCACGACGGATACGGTGTTGGCCCCCTGGTTCGTCACGTAGGCGCGAGCCCCATTGGGGCTTACCGCCACACTTCGAGGGTTCGCACCGACCACGACCTCGCTGGTAATGGTGTTGGTCGCGGTGCTGATCGTAGACACCTTGTTGGCCGTCAGGCGGGCCACCAGGATGTTGTTGCTGTCAGGGGTGGCGGCAACTCCGACCGGGGCGCCCGGGACCGCGATGCTGGTCACCACCGCATTGGTCGCGGTATTGATCACACTCACGGTGTTGGCGGTCTGATTCGCCACATACACCCTCGAACCGTTCGGGGTCACCGCGAGTGATCGCGGCCCGTTCCCGACCGGGATGGTGGCGGTCACAGTATTGGAACCGAGATCGACCACCGACACGGTGTTCCCGCCGCTGTTCGCCACGTAAGCCTTGCTGCCGTCCGGGGCCGTTGCCACCGCAAACGGCGCGGCGCCCACGGCAACAGTGGTGGTCACAGTCGCCGCAGACGCTGGTGTCACCACCACGGCCGACAATCCCGCGACTGCAACGGCCGCGGCAGTGATGAGGCGGAATCCATGCATGGGAGCAATAGTCATATTTCATACAAGCACAAGGGCAACGCCAAAGGAACAGGCGCCGCTGGTTGCCTCGCAGTTCGGCCACGGCGACACGGCCAGTACCGTCGTGGGTGCCTCAACCAGTGTGTTCGGTCCAGTGCTGCCCGTCCCAGTAGCGGTAGCGCGCCTGACCGATCGGATCCGGGAACCAACCGGCCGGCGGGGCTGCCGGCGACGGTGGCAGTGCAGCGCCACCATTCACCGGTTGGACGACGGGA
>WBZP01002259.1_pt2 | contig 21919 bp, 14 predicted proteins | sample 5204301 | NCBI WGS metagenome assembly WBZP01 (sample SAMN12412401, study PRJNA552823) | activated sludge metagenome | isolation source: activated sludge from nitrification reactor of wastewater treatment plant... | place: USA: Pennsylvania | collected 2017
GACCGATGAGATCCACGGACTGATCATCGATGGCCGTTACGAGGTGCTGGAAAAGGCCAGCCAGGGCGGCATGGGCACGGTCTACAAGGCTCGCCATGCCACGCTGCGCAACCTGCTTGCGGTCAAGATTCTGCGCAAACCGAAGGACGAGGTGAGCAGGCGACGCTTCTTGCAGGAAGCGCAGCTCCTGTCTCAGATCAAACATCCGAACATCGTTCAGGTCATCGATTTCGGCGAGCTTCCAGACGGCAAGTCCTATCTGGCGATGGAGTTTTTGTCCGGTCCAACCGTGAGCGCTGCGGTGCGTGATGGCAACATGACGCCGCTGCGGGCCTGCCGTATCGCCGCCCAGATTGCTCGCGGTATGCATCACGTCCACGAGCAGGGCATCGTCCACCGTGACATCAAACCCGACAACATCCTGCTGGTGAATCAGGACGGGAACGAAGACTTTGTGAAGATCATCGACTTTGGCATCGCCAAAGATGTGCGCGCCGTGCCGTCGCTACAAGTCAGTGGTCAGATGCGGGTGAGCGCGGCTTCGATCCCGGTGGTGACCGATAGCGGGCCCGTTCCAGAGCCGGACCCAGATATTTCTCTCGAAGACACGCCGGGTCAAAATTTGACGCAGGCGGGGCAGCTCGTCGGAACGCCGCTGTACATGGCTCCGGAGCAGATTCGCAGCGGGCTCCATGATGCCAAGGGCGATCAGTACGCCGTCGGGTGCATCCTGTACTTCATGCTGACCGGGCAGCCGGTTTTCACGGGCAAAAAGGCCGACGAGATCATGTCGGCACATGTCAAACAGAAGGTAGTGCCGCCGCGTCAGCGAGTGTCGGGGCTTCAAATAAGCGACGCGCTCGAGTCGGTGGTGCTGCGGGCCTTGTCCAAGGATCCGGCGGCGCGGTTTTTGTCGATGCGGGCGCTCGAGGACGAGCTGCAAGCCTGTATCGAGCAGATGAACCCCAGTGCTGCTTCGACGGGTCGTGCTCGGCTGTTGCGTGCAGCTCGTCGTTTTGCGCCACTATGGGGCACGGTTGCAATCGGATTGATTGGCCTGCTGCTCTACGTGTTGCGCACGCACAAGGGCAGCGCAGATGAGATATCGCAGGCTGAGCTGCTGGCGCTACGGGGTCGGGCGTTGGGCGTATTAATCAAGCAGGCGACTTCGCAGGATCAGCGACTAAAGCTGGGAGCGCTGCGGGCACTTGGTCATAGCCGTGATGGTTCGCAACGGGCGCTGCTGGAAAAACTGCTGGATGAATCGGATCCAGCGGTCGTCGCACAGGCAGCGGAGGCCCTGGGGTTGCTGGGTGATCCAGCGGCAGCGGCAGTTCTTTTGTCCCGCAGCGGTCGATCGAGTGACCCGGCGGTGCGGACTGCGATCGCGGTGGCCCTCGAACGGCTCGGGGAACCACGTGGCACCCAGTTGCTGTACGAAGGGCTGGCGGGGAAAGATGGTGAGCTGCGGCTGCTCTCTGCGTTGCTGCTGTGCGATCGTGGCAACCGCACCGCAGTCGAGTTGTTGGTGTCGGTGCTAGAAAAAGGGCAGGTCGGTGGGCCGATCGAGCTGTCGGTGTTGGGCTGTCTGGCGCGTGCGGGGAATGAACCTGCGTACAAAGCGTTGCTAGTCCGGCTCCAGCGTTCCGAGCCGAGAGAGGCGCAGCTCAAGGCCGCGCAGCAGCTTATGCCGCTCGGGGAGACGCGGGCGCAGGCGCTGCTGGAGCGTCTGGCAGGGGAGCCGGGACGGGACCAATTGCTGGCAGCCCGCTATCTGGCATCGACGGAACACTCCGCGACTGCGCAGGTCTTTCGATCGGTCTTAAGTGATGGCAAGGCGAGCAGCACCGCGACGATTTTGGCTTCTGAGGGGCTGGGGCTTTCAGGTCGATTACTCGACGTACGGATGCTCGACCGGCAGGTTGGGCGAGGGAGCGATGAGCAAGTGCAGCTCGCGGCAGCCGAAGCGATCGTTCGACTCGCAGCGTCGGACGTCAGGTTGATGTCCGAGCGCAGCCTGTTGTGGGCCCGCGACGCGCTATCGAGTGGCAGTTGGGCGATCCGTCAAGCCGGTGTCGCGACGCTCAGCGACCGCCAAGAGGCCGAGGCCGGCCCACTGATTGTGTCGATGTTGCGCGATCCAGTGTCTCAGGTTCGCAAGGCTGCGGTGCGGGCATTGGCTCGTCGGAATGAGGCGTCGGCACTCGAGGTTCTGAGAGCGCAGCTTTCGGACACAGATTCGGCAGTTCGGCTGGAGTCCCTGCAAGCGCTGGTACGGCTGGCCAAGCGACTCATTGATGCCGGACAGCGACCTGCCGTCGACGGCGTGAGCGGCTGGCTGCGCGAGGTTGTGTTAAAGGGCAGTGCCAGCGAGCAGGTGGTGGCGCGGAGTGGCCTGCTTCTGCTTGGCGACACTAGCCAGAAACCGGTCCTGCGCGAGTTGGCGACTGCCTCGGATGAAGAGACGCGCAAGCTCTTGGCCGAGCAGCCGGGCGTCGATAACGAGCTCTTGTCGGCAATGCTTGGCGACAAGAGCGAAGCGGTGCGGTTTGTCGCGGCGCGACGGTTGGCCGAGCGTGGTGAGCAGGGCGCGAAATCGGTGCTAAGGCAAATGGTGTCGAAGGGAAGCAGCGAGGCGGTTACGGCGTTGGTGCTGCTGAATCGGCTGGGGGAAAAGTCAGAGCAGCCGCAGCTTGGGGCCGTGGCGCAGGCGGCTCTTCCAGTCGAAAAGCGCATGCAGCTTGTGGAATCCGTACAGAACCTCGACCCCAGCATCGCGCTTCCACTGTTGATGCAAGCGGCACGTGATCCGGAACCTCTGGTGCGTCGATTGGTCGTCGAAGTGGCTTCAGACCTTCCTGGATCGACGCTGAGGAGCACGCCAGGTATTCCGGTGCTGCGGGTGCTTGCCAATGACAGCGATGCGGCGGTACGGGCTCGAGTGTGGGGTATCTTGGCTCGGATGGAGGAGGCTCGGGACGAAGCGGCTCAGCCAACTGCGGCAGCGGTCAAGTTGCCGAGCAAAGACTTACCACCGCCGAGCAAAGACCCCCCAACACTGGATAAAACCAAGACCGAACCGACCGGTGAGGTGCCGCCTGCTGCAGGGGCGGCGATGGGACAGGGCAAGCTGGCGGTCGAAGCTTCGCCAGGCACGCTGATCCAGATCGATGACAAGCCTTGGCAAAATGCGACCACGACAGCCGTCGTGTTGTCGGCCGGGAAGCACGTCCTGCGCTCGCTGGATGGAGAGCGCACGATTGAGATTGTCCCTTCCCAAACGGTTGCGCTGAAGCTGCCTGAATCGGAGTCGGAGCTTTTGCTGCGCAAGGGAGTCGACAGTCTCGCAGCGTCCGATTATCGACGAGCACAAAAGTTGTTCGATAAGGCTCACGGACAGTGCAAAAAGAACAAGGCACTGGCCACCCCCTGTGAGCTACTGGCATTCGAAGGTGGCTACCATTTGGCGACGGCGTTTGAGCATACCAATCGGTTGCCCGATGCGATGTCGCAGTACCAAAAGTTGCTGAAGAGTGCGCCAAAGAGCAAAGGACGGCTGGATCGCCGCAGCGAGATTCAGTCAGCGGTGGATCGACTGTCCTTGCAGATGGGGGAAGTGGTTGTCGCCGGCACCAAAAAGGGCAAGTGTCAGCAATCGAGTCTGTGGGTGCTGCCTGGAACCCACATTGTCTCCGTCGAGGGTAAGAGTCAACAAGTGCAGGTGAGCGCGCAGCAGCGACTGGTCGTTGGGAGCTGCAAGTGAAACTGGGGCGCGTACGCTGCCTAATCGGGGCCGTCGCAGGGATGTGCGTGGTCGGAATGGCAGTGGAATCATCGGCTCTGGCCCGGCATCAAAAAGCCAAATCAGGACACAGCAGGGGTTCGACCAAGCGAGCCATCAATAAAAAAGAGAAATCGACCGACATCGCGGTGTCCAATGAATCGAACAGCGATGATGGGGCGATGGCTTCTCCGTCCGAGCTGCGGGTCAAACCTCGGGTCCAGGCGCTGCTTGGAGAGGCGAAGGCCGCGCTGGCCAGTGGTGACCTCGACGGTGCTCAAAAAAAGGCAGAGTCGGCGTTCAAGAAGCAGTCGAGCGCGGAAGCCTTGTTCGTCCTCGGCCAGGTCGCGCAGGCGCAAGGCCACATCGTCGAAGCACAAGACCTCTTCCGTCGGTATCTGGCGGACCCCGGCACCACGATCGAGCCGGCGAAGCGCATCGAGGCACAGCGTCCAGCGGGACAAGCGCTGCCACCCCTTGGTGACCTGTACGTCACTGGCGACAAGGACTCGCTGGTCTATGTCAACGATCGTCTGCTCGGCAGCTTGCCGCTGCTGTTGCCACTGCGGGTTGCGGCGGGAGACCTATCGGTGGCGCTGAGCAGCGGTGGACGAACCACCAAGGGCAAGGTCGAAGTGCCCAGTGGGCAGGCCCGAGAGATGCGCTTCGATACGCTAACCGGGGCGGTGCTGGTTTCGGTTCCACCGACGGTGGTGTTCGCTCAGGAGGGCGCTGTCTCAATCGATGGAGAAATCGGGCTCATCGCTGCTTTGGAAAAGGGGAGCCAGCTAGTTGGCTATACGCCGGCCATCTCCAACCGCAAGCTGAGCGTTTGCGGAACCCTCGCGCCGGACTGCCTGATCGACGCCGCCCGCAAGCACGAAGCTGGCTTTACGCTGGCGGTGAGAGCTAGCTCGGTTGCTGGTGGCAAGGATCTCCAGCTTTCGCTGTGGGATGCGCAGGTCGGGGAACTAGCCGCGCAAGAGTCTGTGCGTTGCGTACCGTGTAGTGAAGATGGACAGCTTTCGGCGGTGGCTCAGCAAGTGGCTGCGGTGCTGAGGCGGGGCCGCAATCGGCCTCGGGGTGTTCTGTCGGTCAGCAGCATTCCCAGCGAAGCCCAGCTCTCGCTATCGGGGCGGATGGTTGGCAAGACTCCTTGGAAGGGGACGGTCTTCATCGGACAACAACAGCTCGAGCTGTCGGCGCGAGGTTTTGAGCGTCAGCAGCTCTTGACGACGGTGACACCTGGCCAAACTGCGGTCGTGTCGGCGCTGCTCTCGCCGGAACTGGCCACGGAGCCGCTGCCTCTTGGCGAATCGCGGCCATTGGCGAAGCTGGGGTCTCGTCCGCTGTGGCGAATCACGACGGGAGCGGCTGTGATAGGGGCCGGCATCTTGATGATCGGGCTTGGCGGTTCGGGCCTAGCGTCTGACGGGGCCTGCGTGCCACCACTGATGCCACCAGCCCAGGTTTGCCGAGAGACGATCCATTCGGCGACGCTCGGTGGGTCGCTGCTCGGTGTCGGCCTTGGCTTGTCCATCGGTGGCGTCGTGCTGATTGCGATTCCGCCGCGTGGTGCCAGTGGGCCGGACTCGCGCTGAGCGGGCGAAAGCCCAGCGACGTGGTGAGGGGTCGCGGATGATGATTGACTTTGGCCAGGCTAGAAGGCTAAGAGGCAATCACCATGAGCGAAGACCTCGTCGTGCTGCGCGAAATCTTGCAACGCGAACTGGAGACCATTAACGCCTACGAGAAAATGCTCGAGCGCGTTTCGGATCCAGCGCTGCGCGAGATCATCGACCACGTTACCGACGAAGAACGCGAACACGTATCCGAGATGTACCAGCTCATCATGGATCGCGATCCCAAGCAGCGGGCGCGTTCGGTGACCAGTCATGAGCAGCTCTCGGCGATGTCATTGCTTGGTAGCTCTGCAACCGTGGCTGGTTCTGAACGAGATGCGGCCACCGCTGCCGGACTGAGTGGGCAACTGATCGCTCCCGCCGCAGCACTCGAGCGAGATCCAGTGCCACCGCCCCCTCCGATTTTCCCGGACGGTGCGTGGTCTGTTGGTGCCCTCAAACGTAGCCCTAAGTAGATCGATCAGCGACGATTCGTCCGCTTTCGACCACAGCGAACACGAAGAGACAACCATGCCTGACACCAGCAACTTTTTGACCCACGAGCATCTGCCCTTGTCTGAGGCGCGGTGGCGCGAATTGAATATGTCGGTTGTGGATGTCGCTCGACGACGACTCGTCGGTCGACGTTTCCTGGATCTGTACGGTCCCCTCGGAGCGGGCGTACAGACAGTTCACAACGACGTTTACACTGGCACCGAGCGTGCTGCGATCGGCATCCTCGGCGAGGAACCGATTGCGCCGGTGCGGGCGGCAGGACGTCAAATCCTGAGTGTGCCGATCCTCTACAAAGACTTTTCGCTGTATTGGCGCGACCTGCAGACGACCGAACAGTTTGGGATGCCGATCGATCTGTCGGCGGCAGCGGGCGCGGCGAGCTTTGTCGCCGATCGCGAAGACGACATGGTCTTTAACGGCATTCCCGAGCTGAGTCTGCCGGGCTTGGCGACGGTACCGGGTCGCAACGTGATGCCGCTCGGTGACTGGAATCAGGTTGGTGCCGCGCTACAATCGGTGACGGTGGCGATCGAGCGTCTCGTCGAAGCTGGCTTTTACGGACCATACTGCCTCGTAACCAGTCCATTTCTTTACGCCAAGCTGGCGCGCTTCGTCGAAAACACCGGCGTCTCCGAGCTAGGCCACATTCGCGAGCTATGCACTGACGGGGTGTTCCGGTCGAGCGTCCTGCCTCGTGACCGTGCCGTACTCGTGTCGACGGGACCGCAGAACTTCGACTTGGCCGTGGCGCAGGACTTCCGCGTCGCCTACCTTGGTGCTGAGCAGATGAATCATCCGTTCCGCGTGTTCGAGTGCGCGGTGCTGCGTATCAAGCGCGCCCAAGCGATCTGCACGCTCGAGTCCAAACCATAAATCCAGGCAAACGATCATTGTATCCACAGGAGGGGACCTATGCAGGTTTCGGAGCTAGAGGAAGGGCCGTCATGGCTTGTCCCGATGTCAGCGGTGGCTGACGACGAAGATGACGACTTCGACGAAGACGACGACCTTGACGACGAAGATGACGACTTCGACGAAGACAGCGATGACGACTTCGACGAAGACAGCGATGACGACTTCGACGAAGACGGCGAAGTGTCCGATGAAGAAGATGATGAAGACTTCGACGAAGATGACGACGAAGATGACGACTTCTTCGACGACGATGATGACTACGAGGAAGAGGACGTGTAGCCGCAGCCACGGGCACACGCACGACCAGAGACTGGGGAGTCACGATGAAGGTTGAAGAGTGGAACGTCACCGTCGGGAGCGGCAAGGACCAGCGCAAGCTGCTCGTCCAACTCGAATCGGCACAGGGAGGCGAATACCGCCTTCGCGTCGGCAACGAGATGACGACCATCAGGGCGGTCCGAAGCGAAGCTGGTTGCTATTCTCTCATCGATGAGAAAGGGCGGCAGCGTAGCATCGACGTCGACGGGACACTCCCTGACCTCAAGCTCGCCATCGATGGTTGCGATCCGATCGCGGTCTCCGTTCAAGATGCCCAAACCATGGATGCCTCGGTGGGTGCGAGCTCGGCTGTCGGTGAGGTTCGAGCTGCGATGCCCGGCAAGGTAGTGAAGGTGTTGTGCAAGATCGGCGACCTGGTCAAAGGTGGCCAGCCTCTGCTGGTCATCGAGGCCATGAAGATGGAAAACGAGCTGCGGGCCACGGGTGAGGGTCGCGTCGAGTCGATAGCCGTCCGCGAAGGCCAGACGGTCGAGGGCGGACAAGCCCTGTTGGTATTGGGAGGTGTTTCATGAGCGTGCGCGTTGCACTACTCACGGCCGTGGCGTTGCTGGGGGTTGGCTGTGGCCAAGAGGATGGGTTTGCCCGGGATGATGGTCAGGCTCCATTTGAGGGCCGGGACATCAAGTTCCAGAGCACCTACGCCTACTTCCCATCGGATTTCTCGCTGTCGATTGTCCGCGACACCATGCCGCAGAGCGAGGTCTGCGCCATCCTCAAGCGCTACAGCGAAAGCACCCCGAAGCTGCCCGGCTTGCCCGTGCTGCCTTACAAAGAAGAGCACTACACCCTGGTGATGACCGTGGACTCGGTGCAGCCGGGAGACGACGTGTCGTTCGATCCGGCCAGCACGGGTACTTCGGGTGACATGCGGTACGCTGCACTCGCTCACTATGGAGTCGGCAAAAATCGCGAGCCGGACTGGGCACTTCGAGCCAGCGGCTACATCCGAATCAGCGAGCTTACCCACTATCAACACGTGGCTGGCAAGCTGGCGCTACGCTTCCCAGGGGGCGAAAAGCTCGACGAAGACTTCGTGGTGGACGCCTGTCCGAAATAACGATTCGTCGGCTCGTACGACACCTGCCTACCCCAGGCGCTGCCCATCCGCCGCATGCGCTCTGAAAGAATCCGCAACAGATCGAGCAGCGCCCAACTTGACAGGCTAACTACCCGTACTTAGAGTGCGCTGCGGTTTTCTGACCTGCATCATGCACCGCTAAATCGTCTAGCAGATTGGGAATTGTGGGATGACGACACACGCGCAAGGCAAGACCATGATCCACGTCGACGGCTTGACCAAGCACTACGGCAAGGTCAAGGCTGTCAACAACATCTCTTTCGACGTCCACGCTGGTGAGGTCTTAGGTTTCTTGGGGCCCAACGGGGCTGGCAAGACCACCACGATGAAGATCCTCACCTCGTATCTGTCGCCGACCGCAGGAAGGGCGGTGGTGGCTGGATACGACGTGTTCGATCAGGCCCTAGAGGCCCGGGCGCGAATCGGCTATTTGCCGGAAGGCACGCCGCTGTACCGGGATATGACCGTGCTCGAATACCTCAACTTCATGGCCGATGTGCGGAGCATCCCGACGGGAGCGAAGCGTCAGCGGCGGCTGCGTGAGGTGGTCGAGCAGTGCGGCCTGGGCGACCGACTGGGCTTTCTCATCGGAGAGCTGTCGAAGGGACTCAAACAACGCGTCGGTCTCGCGCAGGCAATCCTGCACGAGCCTGAGGTGCTGATCCTCGACGAACCGACGAGCGGTCTCGATCCAAACCAGATCGTCGAGATTCGCCAGGTCATCAAGCACATCGGAGAAAAGAAGACGGTCATTTTCTCGACGCACATCATGCAGGAAGTGGCGGCGACCTGTTCGCGGGTGCTGATCATCAGCAAAGGCAAGATTGCCGCCGATGGTCGGCCCGACGAGCTTCAGCGCAAAGCGCAAGGGCAGATGTCCCTGCAAGTCGAGCTGGTTGGCGACGCCCAGATGGCCAAGAGCGGTTTGGAGTCGATCTCTGCGGTGGAGTCCGTAAGGCCTCTTTCTGCAGAGGAGGACGACAAGGCCGATGGGCATCGCTTCGTGGTGATGGCCAAGACTGGCTCGGATCCACGGGCCGAGATATTCAAGATGGCGACGCAAAAGGGTTTGCAGCTTCTCGAACTGCATCGCGAGCGGGCGTCGCTGGAAGATGTGTTCCGCAACCTGACTTCGGGCGGCTCCGCAAGCTAGTCCCTTCTGAGGAGAAGCTGACGATGCGAAAGATGTCGACCATCATGCGCCGCGAGCTCGGCGCGTACTTCAACTCACCGATTGCCTACGTGGTGATCTCGGTGTTCCTCGTGCTCTCGGCGTTTTTGTTCTTTAACGCCTTGTTCCTGCAACAGCAGGCCGAGCTGCGCGAGCTATTCGATGGCTTCTGGACGACGCTGCTCGTGGCGATCCTGGGCCCGGCCATCACCATGCGACTGTTTGCCGAGGAGCGCAGCAATGACACGCTGGAACTGCTCCTGACGATGCCGGTCACGGACTGGGACATCGTGCTCGGCAAGTACTGCGCGGCGCTGGTGCTGTTTGGCTACGCGATGTTGGCAATGGGCTGCTTCGCGGTGACCGTGGCGTTCCTGGGACCGCTCGATAAAGGTGCAGCGTTTGCGGGCTTTGTCGGTCTGTACCTCACGACAGCGACCTACATGGCGATTGGCCTGATGGCCTCGGCGTTCACCAAGAACCAGATTGTTGCCTTCTTGATGGCCGTCACGATGTGCCTGCTTCTGTGGCTGGTCGGGAAAGTCGTCCAAGTCATGCCGCCTTCGATTCAGCCGTTTGTTGACTGGATTGGCGTTGATAACCACATCGGAAACATGGCGCGAGGCGTCTTTGACACCCGTGATCTCCTGTACTTCTTCAGCATCATCGCGTCCTGTCTGTTCATCACCCAGACCACGCTTGAGAGCCGGAGGTGGAACTAATGAGCAAGCCACTTCACAAGAGTCGGACAGCGTTTAACGCTGCTCTGTTTGTGATGCTGTCGATTGGTGCGCTCGGGGCGGCGAACGTGCTGTCGCTGCGTCACTTTGGGCGACTCGACATGACCAAAGACAAGGTCTACACGCTGGCGGCCGGATCGCGGGATCTGGTTGCGAAGCTGCCCGACCGCATGAACGTGAAGCTGTTTATGAGCGAGGAGCTAAAGCCTCCGTTCAAGCAGCATGCGCAATTCGCACGCGACCTTCTGTCGGAGTACGCCACGTACTCGCAGGGCAAGTTCAACCTCGAAGTCATCAAGATTGGCGATGGAGAGGAAGCCCGCAAGAAGGAAGAAGAGGCGTCGAAGTGCGGCGTTCAGAAGTCGAACCGAGGCGTGGTGTCGGCCAACAAGTTCGAGATTGGCTCGACGTTCCTCGGCGTCTGCTTCAGCTTCGGCGATAAGACCGAAGCGATTCCGGTCATCGACCGAGACGAGGGATTGGAGTTCCAGATCTCGGGCCTCATCAAGCAGATGACGGTCAAGAAGAAGAAGGTCGGTTTTGCGACGAGCGAGGGCGAGCTGAGCCTTGCGCACGGCAGCGGTCTGCAACTTCTGGCGGAGCAGCTCAAGTCGTCGGGCTACGAGACGATCAACGTCGAGCTAAAGGCGATGGTGTCGTCCGACATCGATGTCCTGATGATCATCGGTGCCAAGCAGCCGTTCTCGGATCGCGCCAAGTACGTCGTCGACCAGTTCCTGATGTCGGGCAAGTCGGTGGCGTTCTTCGTCGATGGTCAGCAGATGCAGACACCGCGAGGCCAGATGGCACCGGGCATGGAGATGCCGCAGATTGCCCAGGCGAACGACACCCAGCTCGATGACCTGCTTGGGGCGTACGGCGTGAAGATCAAGCAGGACATGGTGCTCGATAAGCGCAACTTCCCAGGCCTGGTGAACGTCGGTCAGCAGATGTACCTGATGAACCATCCGGTGTTCCTCAAGGTCACGCCGCTGCCCCAGAATCACCCCATCAACGAAAACATGCCGGGTGCGCTGTTGTCGTACGCAAGCGTGGTCGAGCTGGTGGGTGATGCCAAGGACGGCAAGGGGCCGGTGCAGTTTACGAAGCTGATGGAGTCGAGCAAGCAGAGCTGGCGTCCCTCGGGCCCGTTCGTGTTTATGCCGGGTCCGCAGATGCAGCCGCTCACCCCGAGTGAGGACAAGGGCCCGTTCGTCCTGGGCGTCGTTGGTCAGGGCAAGTTCAAGAGTGCGTTTGCGGGCAAGCAGGTCGTCAAGGAAGACGGCACCAAGATTCCCGCCGACCAGAGTCAGCCGGGCGTGGACCCGATGAAGAGCGAGTCTGCTGAGTCGGCGCGGCTGGTGGTCATTGGCGATTCAGACTTCATCGGTGACCAGTTCATCGGTACCGGAGCGCGGGCGGGTCTGCGCGACTACCTGGCGAACTTGGTTTACACGATGAACATCATTGACTGGCTGGCGCAGGACGAAGCGCTCGCAGCAGTGCGTAAGAAGGGCATGCAGAGTCGGCCACTCGATCAGGTGTCCGAGAGCACGGTGACGATGGTCAAGCTGCTCAACATCGGCGCGCTGCCGGGTCTGATTTTGCTAATCGGCCTTGTCCGCTTCCGTCTGCGTCAAAGTGCGCGGCAGAGCGCCAAGCTGTAACCACGGAAACCGAGGCTCACGATGGAAAAGAAGAACCTCTACGCTCTGGTTGCTTTTGTGGCGCTGACGGTGGCTGCGGTCTACTCGCTGCGTTCTCCCGAACGTGGTGAGCGGGTCGGTGAAAGACCACGCGCCATTGCTGAGATCAAAGCGGGCAGCATTGGCTCTCTGGAAGTGGCGCAGGCCGGTGACAAGGACAAGGTCAGCCTGTCGAAAAAGGGCGACAAATGGCAGGTCACGGCACCGTATGACAAGCCCGCCGATCCTACCGTCGCGAAGGCGGCGGTCGAGGCGCTCGAAAAAGTGCGCTGGGGCGATCTGGTTACGCAGCAAAAATCCCGACACGCCGAGTTTGAAGTGTCGGATGACAAAGCCGTTCACGTTGTCGCGAAGGACTCGGGCGGAGCGGTGCTCGCAGACCTGTACATCGGCAAGGCGAGCGGTAATGCAACGATGGTCCGAGTCGCTGGAAAAGATGATGTGTGGCAAGCGCTCGACTTGTATGCCTCGACCTACAAGCGTGAAGGCAAGACTTGGCGCGATCACGGCATCTTCGACCTCAAGGCCGACGACGCCGAAAAGCTGAGCATCCAAGGTGGCGGCACCAAGGTTTCTCTGGAGCGAGTTCCAGTGGCAGCGGGAGCGGATGGCAAGCCGGGCAGCCAGAGCATCTACGAAGCGAAATGGCGGATTGCTGAGGGTGACGCCGTCCTGAAGCCAGGTCTCGAGGTCGATAACAGCCTGCTTAACCGGATGGTTCAATCGCTGTCCACGCTTCGCGCCTCTGAGTTCCAGGACGCGGCCAAACCGGAAGAGCTGGGCCTTGCCGCCGGCGCGCCCGGTCAGATCACGGTCACGGTCAACTACAAGGAAGGCAAGAGCGCGGGCGTGCGCATTGGCGTGCTGAAGGGCGACGACTACTTTGTCCAGACTGTCGACAATCCGCAGGTTATCAGCGTCAAGAAGTTCGGTATGGAGACGATCGCGCACATCCCGCAAGACATTCGGGACAAGAGCCTGCTGTCGCTCAAGGCTGAACAGATTGAGTCGGTGACGATTCAGCAGGGTGCGGAGCTGATCAGCCTCAAGCTGCAGGACAAGACCTGGAAGGCTGACAAACTTGCGGATGCGGACGAAGCCAAGATCAAGCAGCTCGTCGAGGGTTTTGATGGGCTGGCAGGTACTGGTTTTGTGGCCCCCGATTCGGCAGAGCTAAAGTCGCTCCTTGCGCCGAAGGCCACCATCACGGTGAAGCCGAAGAACGCCGCTCCAGTGGTGATCAAAGTCGGCGATGCACGCGGCGAAGACTTTGCGGTCCAGAAAGCCGGGCAGGACGCGATGTGGGTTCGCAAACTCCAGATCGAGCGCTTGCTCAAGAAGCCGGCCGATCTCGCCAAAGACAAGAAGTAAACCACTGTCTCATCGGCCCGACGCGTTCTTGCGATCGGGCTCTCCCTACGAAATCAGAGCCAGCAGTCGGCGCTTCGTTTCCGCGAGCGGGCTTCGCTCATATCGTCCTTGCCGTAGGAATTGTTCCAGGGCGGGAAGTTTGTGGAGCGCTTCGTCCGTCGCTGGATCACTGCCGCGTTGATAGGCTCCGAGGAGCACTAGGTCGCGTTGCCGTTCGGACAGTGACAGCAGCTCTCTCAGTCGGGCTGCGGCCTGCCGCTGCGGAGCATCGACGATATCGTCCATCACCCGCGACAGCGAGCGCAGTACGTCGATGGCAGGATAGTGGCCTCGCTCGGCGAGCGAACGGGACAGCTCAATGTGACCGTCCAGGGTGGCGCGGACTTCTTCCGCAATAATATCGTCGACATCATCGCCAGAGCCCGTCACGAGCACCGCATACACCGCCGTGATCGAGCCAAACTCGCCTTGTCCAGTTCTCTCTACGAGTCGGGGCAGCAGGGCAAACACCGATGGTGGATAGCCTTGGCGAGCCGGAAGCTCACCGGCAGCGAGACCGACCTCACGCTGAGCACGGGCCACCCGGGTGAGTGAATCGACCAGCAGCAGGACTTTTTTGCCCCGATCGCGAAAGTGCTCGGCAATTGCAGTCGCTGACAGCGCTGCTTTTAGTCGCAACAGCGGTGGTTGATCCGAGGTAGCACAGACCACGACGGTTCGGCGACGGGTCTCATCATCGAGTTCGCGATCGATGAAGTCACGGACCTCGCGACCTCGTTCGCCGATCAGGCCGATCACCGTCACGTCAGAGCTGGCATTGCGGGCAATTTGGCCAAGCAGCGTCGATTTTCCAAGGCCCGGACCCGCAAACAGACCGAGCCGCTGGCCCTGTCCAATCGTCAGGCATCCGTCGATGGCGCGCAGTCCAAACGACAGTGGCTCAGTAATGCGGCGACGACGGAGCGGTTCTGGGGCGTCACGCTCAACGGGCGTCGGGATAAGCTCTGTCGCGAGACTGGACAGCGGTGGGCCATCATCGATGGCTTCGCCGTAGGCATCAACGACTCGACCAAGCAGTGGCGTGCCGGCCAAGATCGTGAGCGGCATGCCCGTCGGACGCACCACCGAGTTTGGGCCCACTCCCGCAACCGAGCCGAGCGGCAACAGCACGACTTCTTCGCCTCGAAAACCGACCACCTCGGCGTAGAGCGGCGTCTCATTGGTTGTTCCTCGTCGCCAAGATGGCATGCTCAGCGGTTGCGGATCGATGTCGGCAGGCTCATTCAAGCGGTCAATCGCCACCAGTTCACCGATCCGGGCACCGGGCGCGGTGGCTCGCAGCACCAGGCCAGTGAGCTCGCTGACTCGGCCCGAGATTCGTTGCGATACCGTGACTTGGACGGTGCGCAGCGCCGCTTGCAGCCGGAGTGGATCGGCTCGCTCGCCTCGCTCACGGCGATCTGGCTTGGGGATGGGCCCCTCGCTCATGGACCTTGTCCGCGCAGCGCTCGTTCGATCGCGTCAAGCTGGGTGGGCAAGCGTGCATCGACGGTGCCAAGCTCGGTTTCGATGATGCAGCCACCGCGTGAGAGCGCTGGGTCGGCGCGAAAAATGACAGCCTGGGTGCGGCTGCAGCGCTCGATGAGTCGCGGACGACCCCGTTCCAGCGCTTTGAGATCATCGGGATGACAACGTACGACCACCTCGCGAGGGGCCCCGGCTTGCGACAGCGCCTCACTGACGATATCGACCACGGCGTCTGGATTGAGAGCCAGCTCTCGCCCGAGGATTCGTTCAGCAATGCGAACTGCCAGCACGCGCAGATCCTGCTCGACATCTTTGTGCGCCCGTAGCGTTTGCACACGAGCCGCTGTGAGCAGCTCCGTCACCGCAGCCAGCCCACGTTCACGGCCTTCGGTCGCGGCCTGATTGCGCAGCCGCTCCGATTCGTGTCGTGCCTCGCTGAGGATTTTGTCGGCCTCCGCTCGTGGGTCAAAGGGATACGGGTCGGTCGTCGCCTTTTTCCCGTCGCGAAGACCGCCTTTTAGGATGCGGGCCATAGCCAAGCAAGTATATCGCCGCCCGGCGTGGAAGGGGTGCTGCCGAGACGGCGAACGTGTTACTTTTTTTTTGTGAGCGAGCGGCCCCGGCCAGTAAGCCCAAACATCATTCCGCTGCAGCAGACCTTGGTACGTCGAGTACTGCAGGTGCTGGCTGCGGTTGCGATTGTGTGGTTTGGCGTGTTCCTCGGGCTTAACGATCGGCGACTCGGGAAGCTCGTTACCAAGGTCGTGGCAACGCAGATTCGGGGGGAGTTCAACCTCGGCTATGCCCGCTATTCGTACTTCAGCAGCCTCGCGTCGATCATCCTGAACACCACCACTCACGTTGAGGGCGGCGATTTCGAGATGCGCGACCCGAACGGTGAGCTGGTGATGAAAGCCTCTCGCATCGAGGCCGATATCTATCTTGGCGAGCTGATTCGCGGCCTGTTGCGCACTGCGGTCAGCTCTCCGTTTGGTCGTGGCTCTTTCGTTGAGCTGCACTTTTCGTCCGGGCACCTGCACAGCGCCTGGGCGCACATCCGCCCGATCCAAGTGCGTCGACTCTATCCACCCAACGTTACCGGACCGCAGTATGGCAACGAGGTCAACATCGTCGCCACGATGTCGGGAAAGAAACCCAAGCCCGAGGGCGCACCGCCTTCACCCGGCCACCTGCGCATCACCATCGACGGAGAAGGCCTGACTTTTGAGCACCTGACCTACCAGATGTCGTTTCCTGGGTGGCACGGTCGCGTTGATGGAGTGAAGGGCGCGGTGACGATGCGATTTTCGTCTGACCCTGCCGAAACCAAGCCCGGTTTGCAGAGCTTTGTCTACGAGGTCGCGCCGATGAACGCCGAAGGTGGGGAGCTGGTTCTTGGCTCTCCCGGCCCCGAGGGCAGTGGCGAGTTTGTGTTTCCCCTGAAGAACCTCGAACTGCGTCGCTTCGGTGCGCGAGCAAGTCGCAAGCAAGACCTGGTCTTCCGTGGCAAGGTCCAAGCCGCTGATGCCGACGTCGAGGTCGATGGCAAGCTCCTCGATACTTACTGCGACACCGGTGTTCAGCTCGACTTGTCGTTCACCAATGGCAATGGTCTGGCCAAGTTGGTGCCAGGTGGTCTGCTGTCCGGACAGCCCCGGGGCCGGGTGCGATTCTTCGGTGCCTTGTCTTCGACACTGCCGACGACGATCAGCGGCCGTTTGTCACCGTGTCTTAGCCAAGACTTTCACGTCCAGAACTTTCCGACCCAAGGCGACGGTCGCTCCGTCGTCATCGAGGGACAGGTCGCCGACGTCGATGCGCTGATTGCCTCGATTGCCGTCTCGGGGGCGCGATCTCGCTTTTCTCTCAAAGGTAGCGATCTGAACCTGCCGCACGTCACGGGCAATGCACTTGGTGGACAGCTACGTGCCGAGCCGTTGCACTTCAGCTTCGCCGGTGACATGCCATGGTCCGCGAAGATAGCGGTTCAAGGTACCGACCCGGCGCAGGTCGGGATCATGCCCAAAATATTGCAGCCACTCGTCGCTGGTAAGCTCAAGGGCACGATGAGACTGTCGGGCAGCCTGGCCAAGAATGCTCATCCCGAGCGGGTGGTCATTGAGCGCGTGGACGCCCTGGTCGAGCGCTTGGCTCGTCGCGATCCGTTGCCGAAAGAGATGAAGCTGGCTGGTTCGTTTGTTTACACGCCGGAAAACGTGCTCTATCGCGGGCTTCAAATGAGCGGCGACACGCTGACGCTGCGCTCGGATCATGGCTCAGTCGGTCCCCGTGATGGCAAGCTCGATATTCCGGTGATGGAAATGGCGGGCCGTGGCGCGCCACTCGGACGGGTGCTCCAGTATTTTGGCGTCAGCGGTCAGGCAAGCGAAGCCCAGACACGCTTTCGTCTCGGCGGTCGCATCATTCGTCCGGAAGCCTCTCGCGGCGAGTTTACCGTCAAAGATCTCGACTTATTTGGCCGCAGGCTCGACGAGATCACCACGGACTTTGCGTTACATGACGGCAAGCTCAACCTTTCATCATTGCAAGCGCGAGGCAAGGACGGCACCGTCAGCGGCGATGGTTCGATTCAGCTCTTTACCAAGGATGTCTCGGTCCGTCCCGACGATCCGTTGCTCAGCGTGAAGGCTGCCGTAACCGATGTCAGCGTCGGATTGCTTCTACCTGGCCAGAATGTCAGCGGTGTTCTGTCTGGCAAGATCGATGTTACCGGGACGATGCTGCGTCCTGTCGGAGAGGTTGATCTGGGTGTGCCCAAGCTGACCGTGCTTGGCGGGCAGTTTGATCAGGTGGCGGTGGTCGCGCAACTTTCCCAGACGCAGGCAATCCTCAAGTCACTGGTCGCGACGCTGGACTCCGGCAAGCTGTCCTCCACGGCGACCCTGCGGCACGACCACGGTCGGCCACTCGATCTGGCGGTTGAGTTTGCCAAGCTGCCGATCGGAAAGATGCCGATCGTGCAAGGACTGCCCATGGTGGTCGACGGGACACTATCGGGGAAACTGCGGATGCTTGGCACTACCCAGCCGCTGTTACCGGTGTTCGACGGCAAGCTTTCAGTCGAGGGCTTTACCGTCCAGGGTCGTTTGCCGACGGCGCTCGGTCCTGTGATCGAGGGCGGGGTGGTATTCGCTGAACGTGAACCGCTGTTTGGGATGCTCGGCATGGTGGTCCGCGTGCTGACGCTGGGCCAGGCTGAGCTGCGCTTTACCCCGAGTGATTCTGGGACCAAGATCGCCGGTCGGCTATTCGACTCCTTCGATGTCGATGGCGTTCTGACGATGGCTGGTGGCCTGCCACGTGGCGATTTGTCGATTCGGTTCGGCTGCCCGATGCCGCCTTTTTTCGTGAAATCGGCGGAGACACCTGCGAGCGTGCAGCCTTCTGCGACAACGCTGGCGTGTGATCTGCTGGCCCAAAAACTGCTGCCCGAACTGGCGCAGATTGGCGATGTCTCGGTGTCCGGTAGCGGGGAGCTGCGGCTGCGCTTTGGCGACGATCCCAGGCCCCTGTTTGGACCCGATCCGCATTTTGCACGCGGCATTGCCTGTCCGATCTTGGCGTCGCGTACTCGAGAGGATTCAGAGGCCCGGCTGTTTGGAGCCACGCTGCGTCTCAATCGAGCACTCCTCGCGGTGAAGACCGTGACTGATGAAGGCGATGAGCAGCGCTATTTGGCCTTTAACGATGGTGATGTGTTCTCGTGCTTCGATGGCCGTGATCTAGAGTTGGGACAGGCGAGGTTCGTCAGTCAGCGTCGCGGTGGCGAGCGTGGTGCGGGCGAAGCGGTGGCGATGGTGACCGCAGGGCACCCCGTCGAGAAATTCGGCGAGACCGGCGCGGTTCGTTTTTCGGGGCTGCTGAGCCCGGTCGCCTCGGATCTGCGGGTACGCGGACTGGTTCGGCTGGAATTGCTTGAGCACCTTCTCCGCTCGGTGTTCCGTCGTACCCAAGGTGAGGCTTCCGTCGATCTGCGCGTCACGGGGCCGCTGTCCAATCTTCAGCCGATCGGCACACTGGAGCTGCGTAGCGCCCAGGTCGAGCCGCACGAACTCGACACTCCGATCGAGGTGCAGGGTGGCAAGCTGGTGCTGCGGGCCGATCGTGCCGACCTAGAGAACGTACGAGTGGTCGTCGATAACTCCGTGACGCTGGTGCGCGGCTCCGTTGAGATCCAGCGCTACACGCCGCCTCAAGTTGGCAAAATTTCCTTCGAGCTGCGTGGCGATATCTCCGCCCGGTTGCTGCAGTGGCAGTTCGCTCACAATTTGGCCGAGGCACGCGGGCGTTTCGGGCTCGATCTGCTCAAGATCACCGGCACTTTCACGAATCCGATCGTCGAAGGCACTCTCACCGCGCACGAGGTATTCCTCAACCTGCGACGATTCCACGAGTTGTCGTTTTCACGCGGCACCATTCGCTTTCTGCATGTCGGCAGCGGGGACGATGGGCGCATCATTATCGGTCGCGGGGAAGGCAATCCCGGTGGCGTGTCTCTGGCAGGACTTGTTGACGGAGATGGCAAGATCGAGCTGAGCGGTCGTGTCGATCACAACGGCATGGGCGGTTTCATTCGCAATGCCTGGCACCGGGCACTCGACCGGGTGGACTTGGCCATCAAGATGGAAAACGTCCGCCACAGCTCGTCGGGCGTTTACAACGTCGAGATGTCCTCGGCACGTGGCCTGTCGCTGACCGGCAATCGTGATGGCGTCAACCTGCTCGGCGACATCGAAGTGGTGGCTGGTCGCTACATGCAAGACTACGACCCCACCGATCGCTTCTTGTCGGCTCGTCGCATTGTCGAGGAGGACAAGCCGTTCTGGGATGGTGACGACTTTCTTTCGCAAATTCGGCTGGGGCTATCGGTGCGGACCCGTGGCACGTTTCGTGTCCTCAACAACATTGCCGACTTACGGCTGTCGACGCAGGCTTTCGACGTTGCTGGTCCGCTCGTCGATATTGCGATGAACGGCGTGATCCGTGTCGACAGCGGCGTCTTTTTTGTGCCCGGGCTGCGCGGCGAGTTTCACGTCAAGGGCGACAGCAAGATCGCATTTTCCAAGACCGCTCGCTGGCCCGATACGCCGTTTGTCGAGGTGCTTGGTGGCACTCGCGACTTTGACCAAAACGATCAGCAACGCAACGTCGAGGTTGCCCTACGCGGTCGGGTACGTGAGCTGAAGTTCGAGTGTCTGTCATCGGACGGACTGTCGGCGGCGGACTGCGCAAGCTCGCTGCTCATCGGGGATGCCGCCGATGCAGTGCGTGGTGGTCGACCCAATCCTTCGGCGAGCGCGTCAGGCAGTCCGCGTGCCATCGACTACGGCGATCCGGCGGCGAAGCTGGTGACGAGCCAGCTTTTGACCAACCAAGTGGCCGATCCGCTGCGCGAAAAACTACGGCTCGACACGGTGCGAATCCAGTTTGGTGTCAGCACGTTTGACCTTCAGCTGTGCAAGCGCTTTGGTCTGTATATCCGGATGTGCGGTCTGGCCGAGTGGGGTCTGCTCGGAAACGCGGCCGCCCGTTACCGTGGCTATGGTGAGCTTCAGATGTCCGATTTGACCGTCGGCCAGATCAGCCTGGAGCGCATCGAGCGCGGCTTTAGCTTCCTCGAAGACACCATCAACCGCTTCAAGGTGCAAGCCGGCTTTCGTCTGCCGCTGCGCTACTAATCGCCTTTTGGTCGTGGCTTGACCGCGTACGACAGGACGCCTACCCTGGGCGCCGCATAAGGAGTCCTTAATGGCCGATTCAATCCGTGAACCGCTTCCCTACAAGGTCAAAGACATCTCGCTGGCCGAATGGGGTCGCAAAGAAATCACCATCGCCGAGAGCGAAATGCCCGGCTTGATGGCGCTGCGTGCCGAGTATGGACCGCAGCAGCCGCTGCGCGGCGCTCGTATCGCTGGCTGCCTGCACATGACCGTTCAGACCGCCGTCCTCATTGAGACGCTGACCGCGCTCGGTGCCGAAGTGACGTGGACGAGCTGCAACATCTTTTCGACGCAAGACCACGCGGCGGCTGCGATTGCCGCGACGGGCGTTCCCGTTTTTGCTTGGAAGGGCGAATCCGAGGAAGAGTACGTCGACTGCATCGAGATGCAGCTTCGCGCATTCAAGGGTGGCAAAGCGCCCAACATGATTCTCGACGACGGTGGTGATTTGACCTGGATCATCCACGACCGGTATCCCGAGATGTTTAATGGTCCCGACGGGATTCGTGGTCTGTCCGAAGAGACGACGACCGGGGTTCACCGACTGTATGAGGCCCACAAGAGCGGCAAGCTCAAGGTACCGGCGATCAACGTCAACGACTCGGTCACCAAGAGCAAGTTCGACAACCTGTACGGTTGTCGCGAATCGCTCGCCGACGGGGTCAAGCGAGCCACCGGCGTGATGTTTGCTGGCAAGGTCGCAGTCGTCGCAGGCTATGGCGATGTCGGCAAGGGATGCGCCCAGTCGCTGCGTGGCTACGGTGCCCGCGTCATCATCACCGAGATCGACCCGATCAACGCGCTGCAAGCGGCGATGGAGGGCTATCAGGTCACGACGATGGAAGAGGCCGCTCCGCTCGGTGACATCTTTGTCACCGCCACGGGCTGCATGGACGTCATTCGTGGCGAGCACATGCTGGCGATGAAGGATCAGGCGATCCTGTGCAACATCGGTCACTTCGACTGTGAGATCGACATGGCGTGGCTGTGTGCACAGCCGGGCGTCACCGAGGTCAACATCAAGCCGCAGGTCGATCAGTTCGTGTTCCCTGACGGCAAGCGCCTTACCATCCTCGCTCGTGGGCGGCTCGTGAACCTGGGCTGTGCTTCGGGCCACCCATCGTTCGTGATGTCGACCAGCTTCTCGAACCAGACCATCGCCCAGATCGAGCTGTGGTGTAACCCCAGCAAGTATCCCGTCGGTGTCTACATGCTGCCGAAAAAGCTCGATGAGAAAGTCGCGGCGCTGCACCTTGCCAAGCTCGGCGTCAAGCTGACCAAGCTCACCAGCAAGCAGGCGACCTACCTCGGTATTTCGCAAGACGGGCCCTACAAGCCCGAGCACTACCGCTACTAGTCTTGGCCACCCCGGTTTCCAGACGGGGTTTTTTGCAGCGAGCCAGCAGCCTGCT
>WBZP01002332.1_pt1 | contig 21918 bp, 24 predicted proteins | sample 5204301 | NCBI WGS metagenome assembly WBZP01 (sample SAMN12412401, study PRJNA552823) | activated sludge metagenome | isolation source: activated sludge from nitrification reactor of wastewater treatment plant... | place: USA: Pennsylvania | collected 2017
CGTTTTGGTTTCCTTGAGCAGCTCCAGTACGAGCTGAGCTTTGAACGTGGCGGTGTAAGCTTTTTTCATGCCATCATTCTACCGAACCCTGGTCGTTTCGTTGTGCAGATTTCTGGGTCCACTATAAGTTGCTGCAGTGATGAGACCGGTTCCCACGTCTTCTGCCAGCAGACGCACATAGAAGGGATCTCCGCCCAGGGTTGGATCATTTTTGTAGGCGGCCGCCTGCAGTATCTGCACAAGCCGAGCCGGATCTTCAGCTAGTGCGACACCATTAGACCTTATCACGATTTATTTGAAGAACCGCATCAGGACGCGCCAAACCGGTATTTCATCGAACATAAGATATAACGCCGTTCTTGGCTCCCTGAAGCGGCAGATCGAGATTGCAAAAATAAATCGTGATAAGGTCTATTATGTCCCACAGTGCGGAGTACTTCAGCCACCTCGTCAAGCATCAATCCATCGAGAGGTAGGTGCGTTACTTGGTCGATAGGAAGCTGATAGTCCCTTAGCCAATCCTGCCCAACGTCCCGTACAGAGAGAATGAGGTGAAGCCCATCGGGTAGGCGGCGGCTGAGGTAAGGTGCCAGACTCCAAGTTTGTACCTCATCTAGCCCATCGAGCACCAGCAATCGCAAGTGGTTCAGCGGCTTGTCGAAGAACCCTTGATAGAGTGCCCGCAGTTCGTTCGGATCCAGGGGGATTTGCTCGGTATGACCATGCCACTGCGCCATCTGCTCAACCACGTTGCGGAGAAAGAACACCTCACTAAGGCTGCTATCGCCGTAGAGTGGTGTGAAGAAGTGATACGCGAAGGCGGCAGGTGTCTGGCTAATAAGCGTAGCAAGCGGTGCAGTCTTACCAAAACCAGCCGGGGCAGTGATGACAAGCACACTGCCTTGGTCTTGCTGTATTGCCTGAGCGATGCGTGTAAATACTGCGCTACGTCCACCAAAGATCCGTGTACGATCCTCGATCAGTGGGGTAAAAACGTTACGTAGCGGAGCTTGTAAGATAATGGGGTAGTAGTGAATGTTGCCATAAATCTGCACACTAGCCCCGTGTCCAATAGCTACTCCAATACTATTATTGATATTGCCAGTGTGGATGTGATCATGGCTCTGCGTATTGACCGTGCGCCGTTCTACCCGAGCAGCAGCATCGCTCTGCTCAGGATGGTCAGACGGTGCACTGGTATCAGGGTCGCCAGCCATACACGCTGCCTATTCACACGAAATGCTTTCTGATCTAAACGCATTATAGCAAACGGTCTCGGATTACGCACTCCCCAATCACAGCACCATCTGGCTGGTCTCCACAATCAGCCACCTCTCCGCTGCGGCATCCCAACGCAACGTATAGGTCACCCGCACGGTGGCCTGCTCCGGCGCGACGGCGCCGGCCTCCTGGTTGCTCCAGGTCTCCTGGGTGACGGCAGTCGCCGTGTCGCCATTCACGGTGATCGCGCCGATCCCCCAGCGCACCAGGATCGAGCGATGCGGGGCATTGCGTCGCTGGCGCTCGGCCAGTTCTGCCGCCCGACGCGCGGCGAAGGGGCCTTCCGGCGCCAGGTAGGGCGTCAGCGGATCGATCCGCAGCAGGGCCGCGGCCTCGGTCTCGGCCGCGTTGTAGCCCATCAATGTCTCGCGAATCGCCGTCTCCTGGGTGGCGATGTCTGCGCGGTTCACGGCTGCGGTTGTAGCCGGGACGCTGCCCACCGGCGATGCATTGGTGGCTCCTGGTCGACCCCAGACGATAAGGGCCACGACAACTGCCGCCATCAGCATTACCACGCCAAGCAGCATCCAGCGGCGGCTACCAGCACTGATGGCCTGGTCAGGTGGTGGCGATGTGCCGATTTCCGCGCCCGCCGGCTCTCTGAAGGGCACGAGCCGGTGGATCAGCCCTGCCAGCACGGCTCGAGCAGCCCGAACGGCTGGTGGCGCGATCGGCGATGCAGGCGCTGACGAGGGCGGCACGGCGTTGATGGGTATCACATCGATCGGATGTCCGCAATGGGGGCAGTTCACCCGAATCGCGGTTGCGCGCGCATCGGTGTGGATGGGCGTGTCTGTGGCATCTGCTGGCATAGCGCTCCTCATCTTCAGGGAACCAAAGGGAACCTAAAGCGACGGGCTACGCTTTGGGTTCTCTTTGTTTCCCTTGGCTGGTTTATCGGCTATCGGCTATCGGTCTATCGGCTATGGCACGCGGTGTTGTCCGATCGAGGCTCCGGCTGATGGCCCGACGCGTGCAGCCATAGCGGGTCGCCAGCTCATTGACGGCCACGCCGGCGTCGTAGGCCGCGCGGATTTCAGCGTCGCGTAGGGCGAGCACCTGCGTCTCGATCTGCCCGCGATTACCCAGCCGGTAGCCGATCAGCAGATCGAACTTCTCGCGATTGATGCCCAGGCTCCGGGCGACGGCGCGGGCGCGGGCGCGTCCGCCCAGCCGAGCGATCTCCGCCAGCGTCTCCGGGTCAATGTCCGGCAGTGGTGCCCGACGACGCCCACGCCGGCGCCGGGGAATCCCGGCTGCCTCCATCGCCGCCAGGATAGTCTGCGGCCGGCAGCGCGCGAGCGCCGCAATCTCACGCACCGTCTTGCCGTCTTCGTCATAGAGCGCGCGCAGAGTGTCGGCATCAGGGAGGTTTGTCGTCATCGTTGTCGCTCAGGAGTGCAGGAGTGTCTTGACCAACCGCTCGAGAATCTGCAGGCTACTGGCCAGGTCGCGGCGCTGCTCGGGCGGTACGTCGGCAGCGCTGATCTGGGTGAGTCGCTCCAGTTTCTCGCTCAGAGCGCGCACATCAACTACGAGCGCGGCCACGTCAAAGGGCATCACGACAATCACGCTTTGTCGCTCAGCAGGTGGAACCGCTTGCTCAACGGCGCGCGGCGCCGGAGCCGCCGGCGGCGGTGTTGCAGCCGGCGGTGGCTGGCGCAGCATGTCGCGCAGTCGCTTGATCTCTTTCTGTTGCCGGTCGGCGTCCTGGCGCGCTTCGTCGCGTTCGTCAATCAGCGACTGCACCATGCGCTGATGCATCGCCTCGATATCGCGCAGCCGCTGGCGGCTCTGCTGGAGCAGCCCCTGATTGCGCCCAAGCTCCTGCTCCAGCTGGGTGAGGCGCCCCGCGACCTCGGCGTCGTCGTCGGCTGTCACCTGCGCGGCTAGCGTCTCGATCTGAGTCGCGGTGATCGCCTCGCGCTCGTCGGCAGGCAGCATCTGAAAAGCTTCGAGCAGCGCCGGGTCGGCCTGGTGCAGTAGCGCCAGCGCGAAGGTGCGCTGGATGCCGATGTCGCGCAGCAGCGTGTGGTATTGCGCCTCGCCCAGGCTGGCGATCGCGTCGGTGTACTGCCGCGCCAGCCGCTCGCTGATGTTAAAGCGCCGGCTGACAAACATCTCGAACGAGCGCGCACAGGCGCCATCCTGGTCAAAGCGATACAGCCGGCGCCGCCGAATCTCAAGCAGCGCGACCGACAGGCCAACAATGCCCTCGGCCATCTCGCTCGCGCCGCGGTTGATCTGGCGCTGCGCCTTCTGCACCTCCAGACTCAGCCAGGCCAGGTCGTCGGCGGTGTCGTTGCCGCCTTCCGCGTCATATGCAGTACCGGGAACCAGCGCCGTGCCAGGCGCGACGGACTCCTCGCCGTCGATCTCGTCTTCCTCTACTGTGGTCATGCTGTTCTCCCTCCTGGCTCAGCGCCATGGCCCGTATACGCGAAGAGCACCCGTGTCTTCACCTCGCGACGGGTAGCCAGGTTGAGCCGCTCCAAGATATGGCTGACATGGGTGTTGACCGTGCCGCGCGAGAGGACGAGTTGCTCCGCGATCTCGCGGTTGGTCTTGCCCTCTTGCAGCAGTTGCGCGACTACGCGCTGCTGCGGGGTGAGCTGCTCCATCGCACGGACATAGGCAGCATAGCGCTCATCGATCTGGCGCACCTCTGCATCACTGACCGAAATCTCGGTCAATGGCTCCGGCAAGTTCTCGCCGGCAAGCAACGCGGCCACGCTCGCGCGAATGAGATCGCCGTGGGCGAGGTCTTTTACCACGTAGCCGATGGCGCCGGCGTAGAGTGCGGCCAGCCTGGCGCCCGCCTCCTGCACGCTGGTCAGCATCAGGCAAGGGATACCGTGGTCGTGCCAGAGCATGCGGGCGGCCTCAACGCCCTCGACCTCGGCGTGGGGCATCAATACATCGCAGATCGCGGCATCGACCTGCTCGCCGGCGCGGATCATGGCGATGGCCTCATCGCCGCTGCGCGCCGGTAACACCTGCACGCCGAGCGGTGTGAGCGTATCGGCCAGCCACTCGCGGATGGGCGGGTGGTCGTCGACCACCAGAATCCGCGCGCTCACGGCGCCCCGCGCTACGGGTAATGGATCGTCAGGCGCATCAGCGGCGGCGTGGCACTGCTCCATCACCGCGCTCAGCCAGGGTGGCGGGGGCAGCTCGGCGGGCACGCTCGCCCGATTGAGCCGCCAGAGTCGGCCATAGGGGACCATATGCTGCTCCTTTGATCATGAGCGGCATGGTCGCGGTCACGACCGTGCCACTGGTTGGGGTGCTCTCAATCCGCAGCACGCCGCCACAGCGCGCCGCCAGTTGCTCGATGTCGGTCAGTCCGCGGCCGGCGCCGGCATGGTCGAGCGAAGCGCCGCCGTGGCCGTTGTCACGGACAACGAGCATGAGTGCATCCGGCGCGTATTGCAGCTGCACCTGCACGGCCGAGGGCCGCCCGTGGGTGTAGGCGTTGTGCAACGCGTTGTAGAGCATCAGCACAACCGCCCGCTGCACTACGTCGTCAATCGCGGTCGGACGCGAGCCGCAGACCTCGAGCGTACACGTGCAATGCGGGTATGCGACTGCCAGGCTGGCTACCGTGTCGCGCGCCGTCTGCTCCAGATCGCTGGGGAGCGCTGAGTCGCCCGCGGCGTGATGGAGCCCCACCACGACCTGGAGCAGCCGGGTGACCTGTGTCGTCCCCGCATCAACCCAGCGCCGGATCTCGCCCGGCTCATCGGCAGCCTGGGCCTGCAGCAGGCAGCGCTGGGTCGCCATCACGTGCGCTTTGAGCTGAGCGTGCTCCAGCATGCGCACCTCGTCGAGCACTGCCTGCCGGCCACGCGCCTCGCCAAGGCACAGCAGCGTGCGCTGCAGGCGTTCAGCCCTGCGCTGCCGACGCTGCATGAGTAGCCGGCCTGCTGCCAGCATCAGGAGCAGGCAGCTCAGCAGCAGCGCGCCGAACAGAACCTCCCAGCGCACCACCTGGGCAAGGAAGCGTAGCCCGCGCTGTGGATCAACTGCCGCCAGGCCGGCATCAACCCACGGCGTCACCAGCCCGACCCCGCCGGCAATGGTGAGGCTCAGGAGGATGCAGATGTCGTTGCGCTGATTCCAGATCATGGCGATGCCTCATACTCACCCAAGATGCTCGTCCGCTATGACAGACTCAGACGCTCCGAGCGCCAGCCGTTCGCCGCGCCGCTGCTCGTCGAACAGAGCCAATGCGGCGCTGACGGCCTGCGGGTGCTGCTGTTCGATCACCCGCAGCTGGTGGAGCAGAAAGGCGCGTGCCGCCTGCTCCTCACGGAGCTGCGGCTGGAGCTTCAGCAACTGCCAGACGCGTCGCACCAGCGCAAGGCCGGCGTGGTAGCACTCCAGCGCCGCCTCGTCCTGCTGCGCAATCTGCTGCTGAATCGCCTGCGGATCGTGTAGCTCCGGGCCGCGAATACAGCGATCAGGGAATGGCTGCCTGGTTGACATCGCTCGCTTTACCTCGTGCTCAAGAAACCCAACCCAGCCAGCCGATCCCCAGCCCAATCCCGATGCCGATCAGGAGGGCGACCAGCGCGACCAACGCCAACAGCCAGGGGTCGCGGCGGCGCACCGTGGTGACCTGCTGGCCGACCACGGCGCTCCATGTGCCGCCCGGCCGGTCGATGCCCTCGCGGCCGAGCAGGAGCCAGAGCACCGGGTGGCTGGCCAGTTCCGCCAGGGCTCCTGGCAGCGCGCGCAGCTCGGCCTCCATGGCGTCGATCGTATGGTCGTGAGCGGCGATCCGTTCCATCAGCTGCAACGCTTCCCGCACGCTTGGATCGCTCGCGAATTCTTCGTGCTTCCCTGCCATTGCGCTGCCTCTCAATGCGCCATCACCCTCAGCCGCCAAAGATACCGGTCAGCAGCGTGCCGCCGCCCGTCATGACGTATAGAATGAAGGGCAGCAGGCCAAAAGCTAACGACGCTGCGCTGATGCCGATCAGCAGCAGCTCGATGCGCTGCGCCCGCTGCTTGCATGCCTCAACCACGGTGTCGAAGAGTTGTTCGCGCTGCTGCGCCAGCAGTGGAGCCAAGGCCCGCCGGTTCGTGCGCGCGCCGTGCATCAGCGTCGTGCAGCTCGCAATCAGCGGCAACGAGCCGGTCTCCGTCGCCTGCTCTACCAGCACCTCGAAGACACTCCCCCGCCGGCGCCGGTCGAGTTCGGCAAGGGCCATCGCAACCACCGCCTGCACATCGGCGATCGGGTGCTGCGGACGCCGCACATAGCGGCGCAGAATCTCCACATCGCCCTGTGAACTCTCGACCACAAACTGAAGGTAGCCGGTCAGGTCGACCGTCTGGAGCAGCAGGCGATCCCGCCGGCGCACATGCGCCCGGGCCGGCAGACCCGGCAGGTAGATGCCAAATATCAGCGCCGGCAGCAGCGCCAGCAACCCGGCCAGCACGGCAGCGAGCTCAACCAGTTGGAGCGCCTGGATTAGCCACCAGCCGGCGAGCAGGCATGTCAGCCCACTCACGCCGCCGATCAGGCGCGGCGCTCGCTGCCAGAACCGCCGCAGGCGCCCCCACGGGATGTTTGGCCAGAGCAGCAGCGCCGCACCCAGCAGCAGCAGCGCCGTGATTGCCCACAGCAGCGGCACGACACGAAGATCAAACCCGGCGATCGGCATCGCATCACCTCCAGCAGCTACAGCGGCAGATCCGGGATACGCACCGCCAGGAGCGCAAACACGACCGGCGCCACCAGCCAGCAGCCGAACCAGATCAGCGCAAGCAGGCCCATGTCGGTCGTGAATGACGCGATCAGACGCTCGGTCTGGGACCAGGCCAGCCAGGCGATCATCGCGCTGAACGCGCCGGTGATGACGTATGCCTCGCCCCGGATGCGCCCGAGCAGCGTTGTCACTGCCCGCTGCAGCGTCTCGCGTCGCGCCAGGGCGGCAGTAATCTGTGCCAGCCGTGCATGCGCCTGCGCGTCGAGTTGGTGCTCGTACATCGCGACGATCTGGTCGAGGACCTGCGCGTGCAGCCGCACGGGCGTCTGAGCAGCCAGACGATCGAGCACAGCAGCGTGTGTGCTGGTGTAGCGCTCGGTGGCTCCATCCGGCCGGGTGACCAGGTAGGGCTGATTGAGCCGATCCAGTGCCCAGCGCCATTCGCTGCCCAATGGTTCCGGCAGCGTTGCCGCAGTGGTCGCGAACGCGCCGACCAGCATCGTCCGCCCACCTTCCATCAGTGAGGTCAGGCTTTGCAGCGCCGGCAGCAGCTGCGCGCTCAGCTGACGTCGGTAGCGCGCCCGGGCAACCTCGATGGTGACGCTGCGCACCAGGAGCACGCTCAGCGGCGCGGTGATGAGCAGGATCGGCTCGACCAGGGTGATCGCCACCATAATCTGCACGGCCCCGGTGGCGATCATCACACTGCTGAGCAGGCGCTGGTTGAGCAGCGCCGGGGTGAAACGGAAGGGATCGGGGACACTGTTCGCCGCCCGCTGCTTGCCGTCTGGCGCTGACCGTCGTGCCATTGGCGCCGGTGATCGCACCAGCGCGCGAGCCGGCTCCCAGGCCAGGGTGAGCAGGCCAAGCAGCACCGCAGTCAGCGCCAGCACGGCGCTGACCCCGGGATGGATGGGAAAGCTGCTGATCATGGCGTTCCCTCCCCATCTGCCTGAGCGCCCTGGCGCAGCCGAATGCGCTCACGACTCCGCGCCAGGGCCTCGTCGAGCCAGCCCTGGCCGGGCGCGCTGGGCATTGGCTCGGGCGTTCGAGGCGAGGTGGAAGTTGGCGCAGGAAGTTGCGGGACTGGCGCGGCCGGGTGCACTGGTTCGATCACCACCTGGGCCGGTGCGGCTGGGAGGCCCGCTAGCACGGCAGGCTCCGTACCCACGTCATCCAGCCCGTGCAGCTCGGCCAGATCACGGTTGGCCTGCTCCAGCTCAGCCGTATACTGCTGCCGCGCCGCCGTATCGCCCCTGACCTGGCTCAGCAAGCGCATCAAGACGCGCTGGCGAGCGGTGAGCAACACCGGCGCCAGCTCCGGCCCGACCAGGCGGGCGTCGAAGGGGCGCAGCGTCTGCAACGCGCCACGCAGATCGCCCTCGTGCTGCTGGACGTTCGCCCGGGTGAGCGCGGCCTGGCAGGTGATTACCTGCCGGCGCGCCGGGTGACCTCGGCGCAGAGCGCCTGCCACGGGGCGTGGCTCAGCTGCCGGCGCTGGACGACAGCGTTGGCCGGCGGTGCGCTGATCAATACCCGTGCCTGCTCCAGGTCGCCCGCCTGGAGCGCGGCGCGCACATCCTGGATCGCAGCCACAATCGTCTGGTCGATCGCCAGAGCGAGCTCGGGCAGATCGGCGAGTGCAGCGTCAATCAGACTGACCACCTGGTGGTCATGCCGTTGCTGTGCGGCCACATCGAGATGGGTGACTGCTTCCTGCCAGTCGCCTTCGCGCAGCGCGGCATGCGCCTTGGCCAGCGCTCCAGCATACGCGTCGCCCTGCTCCGGCACCGGTGTGCCCGTCGGCCGGGCCAGCGGGTCGAAGCAATAGGCGCTCCAGGTCGCCTCCGGGATGTCCGCGAGGCGTTCGGCGACCGCCGGCGGGGTGACGATCCCAGGCGTCTCCCAGATCAATCCGCGATCCTCGAGCCGCGCATTGCAGCGCCAGGTGAGCGCATGCGCGTCAACCCGGCTCTCGACCAGGGCGAGGGTGCGCGGCAGCTGTGCTTCGTCGAGGCCATGCAGGAGCAGGACGTGCTGCACAAATCGCCGTCGCAGGCGCTGCGAGAATGCGACGTGGACGACCACATGGAATGCCTCGCTCGCGACGCGCATCGCCTGGAGCGACGCTCCGGCGAAGCTGTTGTTTGGGATGGCGGTGGCCGCCAGGCGGGCGAACCGCTGGAGGGCGGCCTCGGCGCTGTCGGCGTGAATCGTCGTCAGGGTCGGGCGGCCGGCCTCGGCCTGCTGCAGCACCGCGCCGGCCTCATCGCCACGCACCTCGCTCAGCACCACCACATCCGGTGTCAGGCGCAGATTCTCGCGCACGGTTGCCTGCCGCTCCTTCCAGGCATCGGTGCGCTGGCTGTCGTCGATGCGCAGCCGGCTGACCAGCGCCGTCTCGTGCAGCCGAAACTCGTTTGCGTTATCTTCAATCAGCACGATATAGCGGTCGGGGTCGAGGGTGTTCAGCAGACTCTCCAGCACGGTCGTCTTGCCCGCGCCCTGCTGCCCCGAGATCAGGATCGAGCAGCCGGCATGCATCAGCCCGGTCAGCAGCGCCGCTGCGGGCCGGTCGAGCATCCCATGCTCAACCAGGTCGCGCAGCATCCAGGGCCGCCTGCGCCCGCGGCGCATCACGATCAGCAGGTCGGGCTCGCGCTCATTGGCCGAGACCACGCGCGGATCGCGGGTGATATGCATGCGCATCCCACTCCGCAGGGGCAGCGTCACCGAGGGCGACTCGCGATTCCAGGCCACGCCGTACGACTGCGCCAGGAACTCGGCGCGGCTGAGCGGCTCCGCGACACTGGCGAACGCATCGGGCAGGCGCACCCGGCCGCGTGGCCCATCGCCGACCGCTGTCGTGCCCAGGATCTTGATCTCCGTGATCTCCGGGTCGTCGAGCAGTTGCTGCACCGCATGCCCCCAGCCGCAGGTCTCATCCCACAGCCGGGTCAGCAGCGCTTCGTCGTGCAGCACGCCCGGATCGACGCCGTCGAGGCGGCTCTGGGCCAGGGCCGCCGTGAGCAGCCGCCGGAAGAGCGCCCGTCGCTGCGTCGGATCGAACTCCGGATCGAGCAGCTGATCAAACTCGGCCGCGTCGAGCAGATCGCTGTCGGCCTGCTCGAGTGGCTGGTCATACTGCTGGGCCAGCGCGACCAGTTCGGCCCGTGTACGGGCGTGGTGGACATAGGCGGCAACCGCGCTGCGCATCGGCTCGCTGATGCTGAGCGGGGTCGTGACGTCGGCCAGCGCCTCACGGTAGCTGCGCTGCCCATCGCCGGCGCGCCGGAAGGTTTGTGGCGTCGAGCGTGGCATAATCATCCTTTCACGAAGCTGAGCGTCGGTCGGCGCGCGCCGTCGGGCGCCTGCCAAATGGCCAGAACGACCGCGCCGAGCGAACGTAGGGATCCTGGTTGGTCAACCAGGCCGGCGGCAGTGCGACCGCCTCCATCCAGCGCCGTGCCGCCTCGCGCACCGCCGCGCAGTAGGCGCGCCGCGGCGCCAGGTCGAAGACCGAGCAGAACTCCTGGCGCTCGGCGACCATGCTGATCAGCGCGGTGTCGTGGGGCAGCGTACCCAGGTCGGTGAGCATCGGGTACTGGCGCAGGACATCGCGCCGCACCTCGCGAATCGTGACCGCCATGCCGCGCTCGCCCTCAGCGAACAGCACCATCGCCGCATCCAGCGCCGTGCGCCCATCCTCGCGCCCGATCTTGCCGAGCACATCCAACGCGGCGAGCGCGCCCATGCGCTCCTTGCGCCCAGGCGGGCAGATCACAAACGGCGAGGTATTCCCCCGCGCAAAGAGCGAGACGATCACATTGCGCCGCTTCCAATCGCCCGGCACGTCGTAGCAGACCACGTCATAGTCCAGCTGCGCCAGCGTGTCGATCAGCCCATCGAGATGGCGCGGCTCCATGTCAAGCTGGTCGCGGATGCCGTGGCCGGCAAACAGCACATCCAGCCCCGAGGGGTGATGGTGGTAGATCCGCCGCCGCACCAGCTCCGTCGGGTAGGTGGTAACCAGATCGGGATACTCCTCGGGTAGCGTGGTGTAGAACTCCAGCGGCTCATTGCTGACGCGCAGGCTGGTGAGCAGCGCGCCCTGGGCAATATCGACATCGACCAGCAGCACGCGCAGACCGCGGCTGCGCAGGTAGATGCAGAGGTTGAGCATCGAGGTGGACTTGCGCGACCCGCCGGCCGCGGTCGCCGGCACGATCACCTGCTGACCGTGGGGCGGCGCCAGGCTGAGCTGCGCGATGATCCAGGCGACCGCCTGCTGGGCCTCTGGATGGCTCGGCGTCCGGGCGCGGTGCGAGAGCAGGCAGACATCGCCGCCGGTCTTGCGCACCTCAGCCTGCAGCGCATCCTGAATGACTGCCGGGGTCTCGCGGGCCAGGGTGAGCAGCACCGGCGCCGGCGGACGCCGATGGCGGCTCATGTAGGCCACAATCTCCCACAGCGACTGCGCGACCTCTTGATGGGGACGCGGCTCGATCGTGTCGCTGAGGATGAGGGCCGTGAACTGGGCGTCCGGGCTGCTGATAATTCCCAGCAGGCGTTCCGCATCGCGAACCACGAGCAGCTCCTGCGAGCCGCCCATCGCCTGCTCCAAGGCGCCCAGCAGGCCGGGCACAGTTGAGCTGACTAGAATCGTCATCGGAAATCTCCTCCCATCGCCAGATCCAGCTCCGCCAGGGTGAGCCGGTGGGCAGCACGGCGCAGACGATCCATCAGCTCGTCCGATGGCGGTGAGATCAGCGTCCAGCCCTCGCCAAACTCGGCGCGACGCCAGCGCATCTGGGCAATCGGGTGCGCTGTACCGCCGGTCGGCAGCACCTCAGCCAGCTCGACGACCTCGTGCCGCGCGCCCTGCCGCTGGAGCGCGACCAGCATGAGCGGCTGGGCATTCAGATTCATGCGCACCAGGTCAACCGAGCTGCGCGCCTCGGGCGCCTCCAGCGCCATGCCGATGAACGCGTCCAGCCCATGGCGCGCGTTGACGCCGTGCAGGGTGGTCAGGATCGGGTTGCCCGCCCGCATCGCGGCGAGCAGCGCGTAGGCCTCCGCGCCGCGCACCTCGCCGAGCACGAGCCGGGCGGGCGCCATGCGCAAGGCGGTGTAGGCGAGATTCAGCATTGAGACCTGCTCGCGGGCGACCAACTGCACCACATGCGGGTTGGGCAGGGTCAGCTCGGGCACGTCCTCGATGCAGATCAACCAGCTGTCCGCAATCGTATCCAGGTTGAGAAGCGCACGGGCCAGGGTGGTCTTCCCGCTGCCGGGCGCGCCGATGATTACGATGCTGATGCCGGCTTCGACACAGCCGGCAAGGAACGATGCCATTGCGGGCGCCAGCACCTGCTGCTCGGCAAGCCGGTCAAGCGAGAGCCGGGATGGGCGGAGGAAGCGCAGCGCCAGCACCGGTCCCTGTGGGCAGAGCAGTGGGCTGACTATCTCATAGCGGATGACGCACGCCCGGCGGCCGGGCCGGGTCACATCAACCGTCCCGCGCCCCTGAAGGCCAGTGCTGGAACCGGTACCACGCAGCTGGATCTGGAGCGCAATCCAGCGAAACCAGGCCTCGTGCCAGATCTCGCCAGTCCGCCATTCCCCGTCGCTACCGGCGCGGCGCACGATCACCTCACGCCCCGGCCCGTTCAGATGGACGTCGGTGATCTCCTCGTCGAGTAGCAGGCGGTCGAGTGGGCCGTAGGTCGCATAAGCCGCGAACTCCTCCGGGTATGGGCAGTGCTCACCAACCAGCCGATTCCAGGCATCTTCGGGCGACAGCCGGCCGTCCCATCCGCCGCGCTCCCACAGCAGCCGGAGCGCAGCTCCGGGATCGAGCTGCGGCGGCGCTGACTCGTCAAATGCCGCAGGCGCATCAACTGGCGCAGGCGGCTCCGGCGACATACCTGGTCGCATGCGCAATCGTGGCAGCCAGGGCGGCCACTCGGTAACAGAGTGCTGATCAGTGCTCATCAGGTGCTCCTCTTCTTTCGGCTCAGGGTGTCGTGTCTATCCCAAGGTCATCAGGCGCGAGCTCGGCGAGCTGCAGCGGCCCGAGCGGTGCACCGCCGGTGGCGGAGAGCTCGCCGACCACGCTCACCCCGCTACTCTGGAGCGACCAGAGATACAGGCTCTGTGTATGACTGACCTCCAGGAAGGTGGTGCGCTCATTCACCGCCAGGACATTCAGATCGCGCAGCACGCGAACGACCCGCGCACCGCCCCCAGGGGTGTCGATCGCCCCGACGCTGAAAGCCCGGTCGCGCCCGCGTGTCTCGTCGACGATCACCAGGATGTTCACCTGGTCCTGCGCGGTGACTGTGCTCAACGCGATGCGCGGCAGCTCGTAGACCGTCGCCTCTAGCAGCTCAGCCGGCAGCGCGCCATTGACAAAGACATGCCGGTTGATCGGCGCGGGCTGCACCAGATCTGGCGTCACCAGCTGATTCGGGCTGATCTGCACCCGCGCATACTGCCCGACCACCAGCGCCGGGTCGGCGATGCCCTGGAGTGGGGCCGGGCGAAACCGCGGGGCCTGGACGATCGTCAACTGCGCGGTCGTGATCTGCTCCCCCGGCGCAACCGCGACGGCGGCAAATACCACCGGGTCGGTCTGGGCGGCGCCGGTCGCCAGCACCCAGGCCAGTGCGCCGGTGACCAGCGCGGCCAGCGCAAGCAGCAATGCCGCCAGCCGCGCCCAGGGGATATCGCGGAGCCGGGCCTGCACGGCCTGGCGCGTCCAGAGGCGCATCACATTCCTCCTGTCATTCCTGCGACGAGAAGCTCAGATCGAGCGTATCGGCCGCGAAGACCCGGGTCGTCCAGGTCAACCCCAGTGGGCTCACCAGCTCGACCTCGGCAACAGCGCAGAGCACCGGCGTCGGAAAGCGCAGGGTCGGCCCGTCCGGCTCCAGCATGCATGCCCCACCCGACGGCAGCGCCGTCCACGACACCCGCTCGGCGACCGCCTCCGGCGACAGGGTGAGGCCGCTCGCGCCGTGCAGATTGACCGCCGCGAGTCGCCGGGCGGCTGCTATGACAGTATCCGTATCGGCCAGCGCCAGGCGGTTCTCGGCGAACGCGGCATAGTCGAAGGTCTGCACCGCTGAGCGATTCGCGGCGCGCAGGGCGTCCTGCACCTCGCGTTCGCGCATCCGCCGGCCGGCCAGGTCGAGCCCAACGAGTAGCAGGCCGAGCAGCACCGGTAGAATGAGCGCGACGAGAACCAGCGCCTGGCCTGATGTTCGTTGGCGCATCGTGAACCTCCGTCTAACCCTATGGCAACGAAAACGTGGCCGAACGATCCTTCTCCGACGCGCGCACAGCCTCACGCTCGATTAGCATGCGTGCGCTGAAGATCGGAAACCAGCGCGCATCCTCGAACCGCACCTGGACATGGATCGGCTGGTAGCGTTGGCACGGCTCCTCGCACCGCACCGATACGACCGCGTCACCGGAGCCAGTCGTGAGGCCGCCGGCGAGCACGCGCTGCGCTGCCTGCTCAACCATGCCGCCCGGCCCGTCATCGCCGCCGAGGAGCGCTGCCTGGTGCGCCGCAGCGCTTGCCGCATCCGCCACGGTCGCCTGCGTCAGCACGACCTGAAACGCGTCGAAGGCCGCGCAGACGATGAATAGCAGCAGGCCGATCACCAGCGCGAACTCGACCAGGCTCTGGCCGCTGGTGCGTCGGGGAGAGCGCGCAGGCATCATCGGGCGCTCCTCGGCACAGCAAGCGTGACGGCGAAGGGCAGGGTCACGATCTCCGCACGCTCGCTCACAACCTGGCCAGTGATTGCATCAACCAGCTCGGTGAGCACCCGCGCCTGGATCACCAGGTCGGTCGTGCGCAGCTGACCCAGGTCGTAGACATAGATGTCCATGCACATCTCCAACGGGTTCCCTACCGACCAGAAGGCATGCGCCTGCATATGCATATCGGCCGCCGTCGGCGTCTCCAGATAGCGGTATGCACATCCGTCGAGGCCGGCCGCATCACCGGGCGCCGGCTGGGTGCGCAGCCGACAACCAATCTGGCCCATCGAATCCGGAGCGGTTGCCGATACCCCGTGTGAGCTGACGAAGCTCCAGGCGGTGACGTGGGTGCGAATCGCATACATCGGGGCGGGCGAGGCCGGCGCCTCCAGGGTGATCGCCGGCGCGAAGTGCAGCACCTCGCCGCCGGGCCAGGTCACCTCGTTTGTCGCCGAGCGATAGACCTGCTGGTCTGAGTCGAACTCCGACAACATCCAGAGCTGCGCACGCACCTGCGGCATCGGTGGGATGGGTGGTGGTACGCGAGTCACGGTCGGGTCGCTCGCCGGGGTCGGCGTTCGGCTGGGTGGCCGAGCCGTGCTGCTGGGCTGAATCTGCGCCGTCGGCGTGATGCCCGTGGGAGTCGCTGTGGGCCGTGGGCGGGTTGGCGTCGTAGTTGGCCGAGCGGTACCGATCGCCGGAATAGTCGCGCTGGCGGTGGGGATCCTGGTAGGCGCACGCGTTGGCCGCGCCGTTGGCGCGACGATCGCCGTGTTCGTCGGCGTCGCCGCAACCAGAGTCTCCGTCGCCGTCGGCAGGGGAACTTCCGTGCAGTGTCGGCAGATGATGTCGGGGAACTCGGCGACAGTCGCCGTGAGCCGCGCGTTTGCCGTCGCCAGCATGCTCGTTGTCGGCGCGCTGACCTCGAGCGTGCCCGCCGCCGGTGCTCGCTCAACCGCTGGCCTCGCCAATGTCGAGACCAGCAGGGCGCTGCCGGCGGTCAGGGCGGCAATGCCCACCAGCGCAGCGAGCCAGACTGGGATATGTGAGAAGCGCATAGATCACCTCACGGTCTGCGAGCATACTGGCCGCGATCCTCACCGCATCAGCAAGAGGAGCGTTCCAAGCGCCAGCCCGACAAGCCAGCCAATACCGACATACACCTGCCACCGGCGCCAACGCGCTCGCCGACGAAACGGCGCAAGCGAGTCCTGCGTGCGATGGGCTCGGCGCCTCCCCTTTGTCTGCGACATCAAGCCCCTCGCTTCAATGGCCGGCTACGCATAAACCGCGTAGCCCTGCGTGGTACAATGACGCGGTGGGCCTCAGGTGTCTCCTGGGTCCCGACCCCGATCGCGGAAGGAGTGGCAACCGCTCGCGATCGGGGCCTTCTTTTGCCTGATTGCGCAGCGTGAGCCCCTACCGCTGACAGCTCGTCGAGCGCACGCTCCGGGCGCGCTTCAGACAGCCGTTGACGTATTCCTCCAGCGCGCTCTGCCGCCATGTATTCCAGAAGTCGGCGTGCATCGCCGCCCAGGAGAGCGCGTGCGGCTGACCGCGCGGGCCGCCCAGCGTGAAGTTCCCGCCCGTGAACGTGCCGTCCTCGTAGGTGATGCTCAGCCGCAGCTTGGGCAGCTTGACCGGGTGCGTGGCAGGGCACCGCTTCTGCTCGTCGGAGTAGGCCATGTGCCGGCGATGGTCGGACGAGTCGAGGTTGATGCCATCCCAGCAGTCCGGGAAGCGAATACTGAGCGACAGGTACTCGTCACGATCGCAGCGTGGCGGGTTGTTGCTGGCCATTGGCAGGCCCGCGCTCTGGTCGCGCCGGTTGCGGCAGAGCCAGTGGATGACCCCTAGCGGCTGCGCGCTGGTCGCCCGCGCATCGCCCGCGATCATGCGCAGGTCGGGCGGGAAGGCCTGGAGCGCAGCTGGGTCACTGGTGTTGGCGTAGTAGTAGACCCGCACGCGCCGCGGCGAGCGCAGAACGCCCTGCTCGTCATAGAGCGTCGGGATCCAGTACGCCGCCGTATCGGCTTTGTCGCCGCAGGTTGTGCCGCCGCTGGTGAGCTGGGCGTAGGTCGAGAACGCGTTCGTCCCCGTTGCGCCGAAGAACTGGTGCTCGTGGCTTACGCCCGGCTGGCTGGGGAAGACGATCGGATCATCGCGGAGGCGATGGCCGAGCGTGCAAACGATCTGGAACCACGGCCCGTGGTTGGTCATATGATCCGGGCCGGGCAGCAGCGGCGGCTCGTTCGCTTGCGGAAGCGCCAGCTGATGATGGTGCGCATGAATAGCCTCAGCGCCCAGTATCGGCAGCGCGGCAGAGGCGCGCTGAGCCGAGATCAGCAGCACGGCGACGATCAGGATCGCTGCGATAACAAGGGCAGTGTGCCAGCGCCTCCAGTGTGAGCGCCAGGTTGGAATGTGCATGTGACGTCCTTTCGTCCGATAGGCACAGCAACGCCGGCCTTGTGCAACCTGGGTGGCCGTAACTCGCTTTAACACCGCGTGAGAACGGTTCACGCAGGGCGCAGCGACGCGTGCCCGCAGCTAACACGAAGCCTTGAGCCATCACACCGGCGAGGGATCGCGCACGAGGTGATGGCCCGATGTCTCCTGGATTCAGGCCCGAAACACAGAAAGGAGTGGCAACCGCTTGTGATCGGGGTTCTTCTGTTGTAGCACGGTGAAGATGGGGAGTGCCTGGGGATTTTGTGGGTAGCGAGTGGGCAATTAGCTCAAATGTTCGTTGCGAAGGTAGGCAGTATACCGCACTGCAATGCGGTCGGCGCATGTGACCGGCGACAGACGAGTCATCCGGGTGTAATCCTGATTATAGAAATATGTTCTATCTTTCGTATACTGGGTATCCTTTCGATAGCACTGTTCTGGGGATGTTCACGACCTGCTACGTTGCAGCGGAATCCTGGTGCTTCGCCACACGTTGGGGGAGCTTCTCATACGCCGTCGGCCGCGCTCGGTCACCGACAACAACGCAGCCAGTCAACTTTATGAGCAATTCCCACATCGGCGAAGGCTACTATGGCGGTCAACTACGGTCGCGTAAACACGACAGCTTGCGCCTCACGTCCGATACTGCTCGGACATGGACACGATAGGCTGGTTGCACAGCCCACCAGCAGGGCGCTTGCCCACGCTGGCATGGTACTTGGCCGCGATGGTGCGAGCGGCATTCAAGTCGGCATTGAGCTGGTAGCCACATTTCCGACATTTGAATACGCTCTGGGAGCGGCGGTTGTTGCGGGCCGTATGCCCACACCGGCTGCATGCCTGGGAGGTATGGCGCGGATCGACCGCGACCACCGTACAACCCCGCTCTTCGGCCTTGTACTCAACTTTCGCCTTGAGGCTGGCGAATGGCCAAGAGTGTATCCGGCGCTTGGTTTTCGTGCGCCGTTTGGCCTTCACCCGTGTGCGAATTTGCTTGAGGTTTTCCATTACGATCGTGCCGCCTGGCTCGGCAGTCCCCACGATCTGCTTGCTCAGGACGTGATCGGCATCCCTCCGAAACCGTGATCTCCGGCGCTTGACCCGTTTCAGATGCCGTTTGGCGCTTCTCGTGCCTCTCTTTTGCAGCGCGCGGGTCAACGTGAAGTAGCGGCCCTCGACCGCCTTCCACTGCTTCTGGCCAAGAAACTGGTTGTTCGACGTGACCGCTGGACGGTTGATACCCAGATCGACGCCGACCAGTTGATCAGACGGCGGAATGTCAGGTGCAGGAACGCTCACGACGACGTGCAACCACCACTGCCCATCCCGCTCGACAAGATCAGCGCTATCGGTCGGATGACCGACATACTTGGCGGCGTAGTCGGGGACCGAGAAGCGGATTATCTGCCGGCCCGCCGTGGTGCTGATGCGCACGGTCTGGCTTTCCCAATCGACGCGGTAGGTATGTTCGTTGTAGCGCGGCGCGCAGGCGTGCGACACCGGCATTGTCACCTTGCGACCCGCCTTTTTGAGTGCAAATGCACTTCGAAGCGCCTCGGCCGCCTTGACCCGTGCCTGGTTGATCAGATCACTGACCAGCGTCGGGTGGTTGGCCTTGAGTGGGTAATACGCCAGGTAGTGCAGCTTGGTCGCATTCGAGATGCCTTCGTTCCAGCCCAGGCGCACCGCCTGATTGAAGGCGCTCGTAAATTGGCGGCAACTTTCCGCCAGTGCATCAGCCTGGGATGGGGATGGTTCTAACCGCAATCGAATAGTGCGTTGCATAGGGATAGTATACCGTATGCAGTACATTTGTTCAACAAAAACTGGTAGTCGGCGCTTCCCCGCTATCTAGCGGAAGCGGCCCCCGCGCCGTCGAAGCCATACCAGTACAAGAGGAGTTCTCTTTTTGTGGATGGGCGATCACGCTGGTCAATCTGGATAGCCTGGAGCATCTGCGGCCTGGCCGTCGCGCAGGTCGGTGCGTACTGGCTTGTTCCTTCTGTAGACGACACAGCCGCTCGCTCAGCGATTGTATTTCACCTCATTGGATTGACCAGTGCGCTCGCGGTGCTACTGGCTTCGGGATGGCAGCGACAGGCGGGAGGGACGAGCTGGGGTTGGTTACTGCTGGCGCCTGCGCTGGGCATCCAGCTCTGGGCAACCCTGCTCGATATCATCCCATCCGCGCTGCTTCCAGCAAAATCCTCGCTCCTGAGCGTCGTCGTGATATGCCTTGCGGGTCTCGCATCAGTCTTTGGCCCAGCTCGACTCTGGGCCGAACAATCAATAACGGCCGGGAGCACCCTCCAGCGGCTCTTCGAAAGCGGCATCATCGCGCTCACCGCGTTCGCCCTCCTTGGCAGTCTCGCGCGGGTCACTCTCCCGGCGTGGCCCATCGACCCGCGCCTGGTCGTGACACTGATCGTCGACTACCTCCTGTTGTGCGGCCTTGGCACGCTGCTGGTCGCCGGCCGGAAACTCACCGGCTTCATCGTCGGAGCAGTGCTTTGTCGCCTGGCCACGATTGGCTTCGGCGCCTTTGCTGAGCCAGGACAGGATGCTCTGGCGTTACCGATCGAGACAGCCCAATGGGCGCTGCTCGCTCTTGCGGCAGCGTATCGCGCACGTCCACTGCCGAGCCAGACAGACAGCACTACGGCGCTTGAGCATGACGACAGCTGGCGCGGCAGCTCGCTGGCCCGCTTTGTTCTGGTCCTGGGCCTCTTGATCGCCGCAACCTGGCCGCCGGCGCCAACTGCGCTCGTCGTCGGCTTTCTCACCCTCAGTCTGGGCTATGAGGGCTGCCTACGAGCCCGCCACCAGACAGCGCAACGCAGGCGGCGCGAGGTGCTCCAGCGCGAACGCACCACCTTCCAGCACGCGCGCAACCACGATCATCAGCTCATTCAATCGCTGGCGCGCCTCATCCATGACCTCGGGCCACCCGTGCAGGGTGTCTCCAGCATCGCCGATCAGCTGCTCCGGATCGCGGCCCGCGAAGAGCGTGAGTCGCCCCGGACGATTAGCAAACGGCTCGGCCGCCATGCTGACTACCTCGAGCATCTCATCCGGCAGCTCAATGCGCGGCTCCGCCGGCAAAGCCCACCAACCCTCCGCCGCTGCCGGGTCGACGTGATGCTCATCGCCACGGCGGTTGTGGAGAGCCTGCGGCCGCTGCGCGTCGCCGCAGTATCGATCTGAGCGTATCGCTTGGCACCGAAGCGACTGAGGTCCTGGGTGACGAGAATGCGATCCGGCGCATCCTCGACAACCTGGTGAGCAATGCTCTGGCAGTGACGCCGGCCGCGGGCGTGATTGTCGTCGAGTTCTGGATCGACCGCGCATACACGGACGCGCTGACGATCTCCGTGCGCGACTCGGGGCCGGGCCTCTCAGCAGCGGAGCAGCAACGTGTGTTTCTCCCGCGTGAACAGCCCAGCATCGGGCCAGGCATGGGCTTAGGGTTGTCGATCGTCGCGGAATTGACCGAAAGCCTTTGTGGCACGTATGGCGTACAGAGTGAAACTGGGGGCGGGAGCACCTTCTGGGTGCGGCTGCCCCGTGAAGAGGAGGCGATCAGATGAGGCGGGTTGTGCTGATTGAAGATAGCCTGGATGCGCACAACTATGTGCGCGACCATGCCCCGGCGGACTGGGAGATGCTTGAAGCAGCCGATGGGTTGAGCGGGCTTGACCTGGTGCGCCAGTGGCTGCCGGCCCTGGACCTGGTGATCCTGGATATGATGCTGCCCGATGTTGATGGGGAGTACGTGTGCGCGCAGATTCGCGAGTTGAGCCAGACATTGCTGATCTTACCCTATACCGGGAAGGAAGAGGCCCTGCCGGTGCTGAAGGATCTAGCCTGCCTACCGGCGCTCATCAAGCCGGTATTGGTGCCCAGGCTCACCCAGAGCCTCCAAACGGCATTTGAGCGGCCAACGCCGCCGGTGACTGAGAGCGGCGCGTTGCGTTTCGTGCGCGCAGAGCTACAAGGTGGTGCAGGAGCAGCGTGCGCGCCTCAGCGGCCGGCGCATCGTCGTCATCGCCACCGACGACTATCTGCGCTCGTGGCTCAGCCAGATGATCAGCCCGGTCGTGACGCCGATGCGTGCGGAGAACCCCCGCGCGCTGCGCAAGATCATGGAGACGCTGAATGTCACCGCCGTGATCAGCGATGGAGCGATGTACAGCGCCATTGCCCCGATCATCCGGCCCTACGGCGTTCCACTGATCCTCATCGCTGCCACCCCTATCCAGGCACGTGCACTGGTCAAGGCTGATGTGCATCGCATCTTTCTGATGAGTGACCCCTCGCTTGGCGCCAAGCTCCGCGCTGCGGTCGACGGACTCACCAGCGGTGAGGATGCGGAGGACTGGCTCGTCGACGACATCGCGAACCTGCACGGTAGCACTGTCATCCCCGCCGAGATCCTGCGGCGCTTTGCCGACACTGTGATTAGCGTACGTGAGTTGGAGGTGCTCTGGCTGGAGTACCACGGCCTGGAGCGAGCGCAGATCGCCGCCCAGCTGTCGATCTCGCCATCGACCGTGACTACCCACTGGAAGATTATAGTGGACCCAGAAATCTGCACAACGAAACGACCAGGGTTCGGTAGAATGATGGCATGAAAAAAGCTTACACCGCCACGTTCAAAGCTCAGCTCGTACTGGAGCTGCTCAAGGAAACCAAAACG
>WBZP01002333.1_pt1 | contig 21918 bp, 17 predicted proteins | sample 5204301 | NCBI WGS metagenome assembly WBZP01 (sample SAMN12412401, study PRJNA552823) | activated sludge metagenome | isolation source: activated sludge from nitrification reactor of wastewater treatment plant... | place: USA: Pennsylvania | collected 2017
TGCGGACGATCACCGAGAGCGGGCGCGTTGTGGTCATGGGTGATTCGTATTCCGCGGGGGAAGGCGCCGGGGACTACGTCCAGGGCACGGATGTCGCCACCAACCGATGCCACCGGTCGAACAGGACCCACACGCTGACGCAGTTCGCCGAGGGCCGGCGCACCCTGCTCGCATGCTCGGGCGCGGTCATCGAGGACTTCTGGTCGGGCCAGTACGCCCCCAACTCGACCGTCGTGCAGAACGAGCCACAGATCGGTCAACTGCGCAAGCTCACCACCAAGCCCGATGCCGTCGTGCTCACCCTCGGCGGGAACGACATCGGTTTCGGGGACATCGTGCGAGCGTGCGTGGCGCCAACGGAGTGTGATACCCCCGAGTTCCGGGAGGCCGTGTTCGCCAGGATCGCGCAACTCAACGACCCCTCGGTGCCCGGCCAGCTGGGCCGGTTGAGCCGGGTCTACCAATCCGTCTACTCGATCGTCAACGACGACGAGTCCGTCACACGACGCCACGGGGCCGCGCCGGTGCTGGTCCTGGCCTATCCGGCCGTTCTCCCGCGGGACGTGCGCGGCAAGTGCTCCGGCTTCAGCCAGAACGAGATCACGCTGGCGAACACGATCATCGAGCGGCTCAACGCAGCCATCTCCGACGCAGTCACGAAGGCGGCCAAGGGGGGACGGCACATCTACTTCGTGGACCAAGTCGCGAACGCCGTGCAGCCCAACCACACCGCCTGCGACCCGGAAGACTACATCCGTGGGGTGAACGCCGTGTCCGGCATCGCCACCGCCACCTACGACCAATGGCTGGCCGCGCAGGCTGCCGAGATGCACACGAGCGACTACCCGTCCTTCACCCAGCAGTTCATGCACCCGAACGCCAAGGGCTACAACGCGATGTCCGTGGCGCTCTACAGCTGGTCCAGCTCGCACCAGCTCGACCTGTCGCAGCCCGGGCCGACCGCCATCGACCAGGCGGAGCCGTCGGGTATCAACGTCCTCGCTGTGGGCGACCCGGCCGTCATCCAGGTCGGCACCCAGACCACGGTGTCACCCGGCCAGCACGTCATCGTCAAGGCCTCCCAACTGCAGCCCGCGGCCCCCGTCCAGGTCACGCTCAACAGCAGTCGCCGGGTCCTGGCGAACGCCTATACCGACGAGGCCGGCAACCTGGTCCAGGGTGTGACCATCCCGGCCGATGCCGAGATCGGGCGGCATACGGTGCGGGTGGAGTCCGTCAACGGCGCCACGATCACGAGTCTGGAGATGCCCGTGGCAGTACGCACGGGGCTCCCGGTCTGGTTGCTTGCGGTGGCCGCATTGAGCCTGGCGTCCGTAGTCGCCGCGCTGATCGTCTGGGTGGCTCGCCGCCGAAGGCTCCGACCAGTGCACTGACCGGAGTGATGCTCATCCCGAGTTCACCAGCTCACTACGTCAGCCGATGTCGCGCCGCCGATGGCCGGCCACGCCGAGGGCGAGCAGCCCGAACGCCACCACCGTCAACCAGATCGTCGGCTCCCAGGAGAAGGGCTCGACGGGCATCCGGGGCACGTGGGTGAACGGGGCGAGGTTCATCAGCCAGCCCGGCAGCCCGAAGATGCCGCCGAACTCGCCGATCACGAGGCACCAGGCCAGGGCCCCCCAGCTGATCGCGGCGGTCCACCGGGGCAGCCACCCGAGGGCGGCGACCGCGACCCCGACGACGACCCACACCGCCGGCAGGCGCACCAGGGCGGCGGGCAGCACCCGGCCCAGCCCGCCGAGGGTGGCGCCATTGGCGGCGTCGCCGGCGGCCGAGCCGAGCCCGAGCAGGGTGAGCAGCACGGCGGTGCCCAGCAGCGCGATGAGCAGGTGGCTCGCGGCATAACGGTCCCGGCTGGTCGCGGTGGCGAGCACCTGCTCGCTGTGCCCGCGGGTCTCCTCCGAACGCCAGCGCGCCACCACGGTGATCCCGTATGCCGCGGCGACGATCGCGATGAACCCCAGCTCGGTGGTGAGGTAGACGTCGCCGAGCAGCCCCTGCCCGCCGCCCATCTTGCGCAGCAGGTCGGCGATCGCCGGATCCTTGAACATGTCCAGGGCGCTGGCGGCGAGCGAGCCGACGACCAGGCCGCCGATGAGCAGGCCGATCGACCAGCCGATGAGGCCGGTCCGCCCGAGCCGCCAGGCCAGCCCGACCGGTCCGCGCAGGGTGGCCCCGGCGTTCGTCCGGCCGCGTCGGGCGGGCAGCAGACCCGCGCCGAGGTCGCGCCGTTGCAGCAGCGCGAAGGCGATCGCGGCTGCGCCGAGGAGGGTGGCCACGCCGAGCAGCACGACCCAGCCGCGGTCACCGGCGAAGGCGTCGGCCTTGCTCGTCCAGGCGACCGGTGACAGCCAGCTCACCCACCCGGGCACCGTGGGCCGTGAGTCGGCGACTGCGCGGAGCAGGAAGAAGCCGCCGAGGGCACCCATGGCCAGGCCGGCGCAGCCGCGGGCCGTGGAGGCCAGTTGGGCGGCCACGGCGGTGATCCCGACGAAGGCCAATCCGGTTGCCGCCCAACCCGACACGGAGGCGAGCGAGCCGCGCAGGTCCATCCCCAGCGCGGCATACCCGAGACCGGTGAGCAGACAGGTGAGCAGCACCGCCCCGGCGGCGACCGAGAGCGCTGCGACGAGGGGGGCGGGCCGCCCGACGGTGCCGGCCCCGACCAGCTCGAAGCGCCCGTCCTCCTCCTCTGAGCGGGTGTGTCGGCGCACCACGGCATACCCGAAGATCGCCAGCAGCACGGCACCGAGCATCGTCGTCTTGACGACCGCGAGGGCATCCGGATCGGTCGGGTCGGTGATCGGGCCATAGAGCGCCACCGCGGAGGGGTTGGCGAAGATCGTCTTGATGCCGGCGTCGAGCGACTCGGCCGTCGGGTAGAGCGCGAGGGTGGCCTTGGCGCTGCTCACCGCGAAGAGGGTGATGCCGAGGATGCCGACCGGCAGCAGCACCCGGTCGCGGCGCACGGCCAGCCGGATCAGCTCGCCGGTGCCGGCCAGGGCGCGGCCGCGGGTGGGGGTGTCGTGGCGCGCGGTCGTGGCGGCCGGGGTGGTGGTCGTGGTCATGACGCGTAGCTCCGCAGGAAGAGCTCCTCGAGCGTGGGTGGCTGGCTCACCAGGGTCTGTATGCCGCGCCCGCCCAGCGCCGCGAGGGTGTCGCCGAGGTGCTCGGTGTCGACCGACATGGTGACTCGGTCGCCGATCACACTCGGGTCGTGCACCCCTGGGAGAGTGGCGAGTTCGGCGGATGTCGGGGGTCGGGCGACGGTGGCCTGCACCCAGGTGCGGGTGAGGTGGCGCAGCTGGGCGAGGCTGCCGGTCTGCACGGTGCGCCCGTCCTTGATGATGCTGACCCGGTCGCAGAGGGCCTCGACCTCGGACATGATGTGGCTGGACAGCAACACCGTGCGCCCTTGCTCCCGGACCTCGTCGATGTGGTCGCGGAAGACCCGATCCATCAGCGGGTCCAGGCCCGAGGTGGGCTCGTCGAGCAGCAACAACTCGACGTCGGAGGCCAGCGCGGCCACCAGGGCGACCTTCTGACGGTTGCCCTTGGAATAGGTGCGGCCCTTCTTCGTCGGGTCCAGGTCGAAGCGCTCGACGAGCTCGTCGCGGCGCTGCGGGTCGAGCCCGCCGCGCAGCCGACCGATGAGGTCGATGACCTCGCCGCCGGTGAGATTGGGCCACAGCGACACGTCGCCGGGCACGTAGGCGATCCGCCGGTGCAGGGTGTCGACCTCGCGCCACGGGTCGCCGCCGAGCAGCCGCGCGGTGCCGCCGTCGGCACGCAGCAGGCCGAGCAGGACGCGGATCGTCGTGGACTTGCCGGCCCCGTTCGGGCCGAGGAAGCCGTGGATCTCGCCCTGACTGACGGTGAGGTCGAGCCCGTCGAGGGCGACCGTGGAGCCGAAGGTCTTGCGCAGTCCCTGGATTTCGATCGGGTATGCCGCGGCCTGTCCAGTGCTCATGCTCATGCTTTCATCATGGCACAATCTTCAGAAGTTTGTGAACTATCAGAAGTCTCACTAGGCTATCGGCATGACCTCGCCGGGCGCCGCCTCATCACCCGATGCGCCACCCGATGCGCCACCCGATGCGCCACCCCCTGCGCCGCGCGACGAGCATGCCGTCGCCGCGTTCGTCGAGACCTTCGGTGCGACCCTCACGGCGGCGGGGATGCAGCGACTGGTGGCCCGGGTCGTCGCCCTCATGCTCGCCGACGACGACGGACGGATGACCGCCGCCGAGATCGGCGCGGCCCTGCACGTCAGCCCGGGCGCGGTGTCCGGGGCCATGAGCTTCCTGCGGGAATACGGTTTCGTCACCACCGAGCGGGAGCGCGGCAGCCGCCGCGATGTCTACGTGCTGCACACCGACACCTGGCACGACGTCACGCTCGCCAGGGCCGCGATGCTCGGCTATCTCGTCGACCAGCTGCAGCGCGGTGTCGACGCGGTCGGTGGCGTGCAGACCCGAGCCGGCCGGCGGCTGGCCTACTCGGTGGAGTTCTATCGCTTCATCGCCGTCGAGATGGACCGGCTCATCGCGAGCTGGGAGTCACGGCGCGAGCAACTGCGGGCGCAGTTCCCCAACGATTAGCCGCGCCAAACCTCGGCCATGACGGTCGAGATTGCGGCCCGTTCACCTGGACGGGTCGGGACCGCGTCCGGTCACGGGGTGGCCGTCGGGCGCAGCCCGCTGGGTGTCGGATCGGCGAAGGCCGCGACACCTGGCACGAAGAGGACGGCTATCACCGCGATCGACAGCACCCCTGCGCAAGCCCAACTCGTCGCATGGAGACCGACCAGGTTCACACCCGCTCCCGCGACGAGTGATCCAACCGGGGCAAAGCCCACTGCGGTGAGGAAGTCCAGCGAGAAAACTCGCCCACGCATCTGGTCAGGGACCGTCTTCTGGAGCGTGGTCATCCAGATCACGGCGAAGATCGAGAGGCCGACGCCAGCGACGAAGGCCGCAGCCAGGACGATGGGAAGTGGAGCCGATGCGGCTATGGCGACCATCAGTGCGACTTCAAGACACGCAGCCCCGATCGCGACCGCACCCTGGCGCCGATAGATCCGCCGTGAGCCGAGCCATGCGCCCACGATGGCGCCCACCGCTTGCGCTGTCACCACCCAGCCAAGTGCTCCGCCGCCGCTCAAGGCCAAGGGAAGCAGGACTCCGAGTGGCGCCGTGAGAAAGGCAATCTGAACCGTGCCGTCGAGCATCACCGCGAGGATCCACGGGCGTTTCGCGACGTATGTGAATCCGTCTCGCGCGTCCCGCAACAGAGCTCGCGCTCCGGTCTGCTTCTCGGCCCGAGTGGGGGCGGTGTCGCGCAGCCGAATGAGGGTCGTCACGCTGACGAGATAGGTGCCGATATTGAGAAACAGCACCACTCCGGGCGACGTCAACGCGACCGCCAGCCCTGTTCCGGCTGCGCCGACGATCGACGCTGCGCGACTGGAGATCGTGCGCAGGGAGTTGGCGGCCGCCAGCCCGTCCGGCGGAACCAACGTGGGGAACAGCGCCTGGTAGGCAGGGAGGTAGATCCCCGACCCGAGGCCGACCAGGGTCGCTCCGGCGAGCATGACAAGCAGCCGATCTCCCGAGTCGGAGGTCAGCACCAACACCGTGCCGCTGGCGCGCACCAGGTCGGAGGCGATGATCAGGTGACTTCGCTTCATCCGGTCGGCAAGGACGCCACCGAGAAGCACTGAGAAAATGCTCCCCGAAGAGATCACTGCCATGGCAAGACTCAGCGAGGTGGCCGGATTGGTCCCGCGAGCCAGCAGGAGGGCAACGGCAATCAGAAATGCCGCGTCACCGATCGAGTTGATGAACTGACCGAGCCAGACGCGTCTGAAGCGAGGGTGACGCAATGGCGCGAGCATCGTCCGCATTTCGTGCCGGCCCTCCCAAGAGGGTGTTCGATCGTATTGCACATCGCCGCTGGCACTGGCTGGAAACGCGGGAGAGTGCCAGGAGAACGTATGCCCAAGCCCGATCCTACGGGCAGACGCGGCCCTCGCATGCCGACGCATGCGCGCGGAGCTGGATTGCGTCGCGGCCTGCTGGGAGCCTGACGTGCCCACCGGGTGGTCAGGCGCCGGTTGGGCCGCTCCCTCGGGCACCACCGGGCATCGAACGAGCCCGGCCGCGGTATTCCGCGACCAGTGCGCCGTCGCTCTCGCGCCGGACCGACACGTCGACGATTCCGTTGCGCCCGTAGATCGCCCGCACCCGCGCCTCGGCGACGAGGGTGGTGCCCAGTTCGACGGAGGCGACGAAACTGATCTCTGCGCCGGCGGCGACGGTCGGGATGCCGCGGGAGTTCGCGGCATACGCGAACGCCGAATCGGCCAACGTGAAGATGTAGCCGCCGTGCAGGATCCCGTGCCCGTTGACGAGTTGCTCGGTGACGTTCAGCGTGAGCACGGCGTGGTCGAGCTCGAGGTGGGCGATCCGGATGCCGATGTGCGCGGAGGCCTTGTCGTCGGCCCAGTGCCGATCGAGGGCGGTTCGGTCGAAGGAGCCCGGCGGCAGCGTCCCGCCCACCTGTCCGGGCATCGGGCGCGGCCGAGGCAGCTCGTACCGGGTCATGCCGGCGAACCTACGGTGTTGCGGGGCGACGGGCCAGGGGGCGCGGGCGGCATACCGGAGGTGGTTCGTCGGAAAACCTGGGCGGGAGCGCGCGGCATACCGGATTCGCCGGATGTGACCAGTGCCCCGGTGACCCGCGCAGGCTCGCTCGGTAGGCTCGGCCCCATGGCTGACGACCCGTCGCAGGCACGGACCGAATCCGACCTCCCCCTCAAGCCGCTGTATGCCGCCGCCGACCTCTCCGGGTTCGACCCGGCCGGCAAACTCGGCACTCCGGGCAACTACCCGTTCACGCGGGGCGTCTACCCGACGATGTACACCGGAAAGCCTTGGACCATGCGGCAATACGCCGGGTTCGGCACCGCGAAGGAGTCCAACGAGCGCTACCACCAGCTCGTCGCGGCCGGCACCGGTGGCCTCTCGGTCGCCTTCGACCTGCCCACCCAGATGGGCTACGACTCCGACGAGGCGATCTCCTCCGGCGAGGTCGGCAAGGTCGGCGTGGCCATCGACTCGATCGACGACATGCGCGTGCTGTTCCAGGGTCTGCCGCTGGACAAGATCTCCACGTCGATGACGATCAACGCCCCCGGCTCGACGCTGCTGCTGCTCTACCAGCTGGTCGCCGAGGAGCAGGGCGTGCCCGGGGAGAAGCTCACCGGCACGATCCAGAACGACGTGCTGAAGGAGTACATCGCCCGCGGCACCTACATCTACCCGCCGAAGGAATCACTACGGCTGGTCGCCGACGTCTTCGCCTACTGCAAGAAGGAGATGCCGCGCTGGAACACCATCTCCATCTCCGGCTACCACATGGCCGAGGCGGGAGCCACGCCGGCGCAGGAGATCGCCTTCACGCTGGCCAACGCCAAGGCCTATGTGCAGGCCGCGCAGCAGGCCGGCCTGGAGGTCGACGACTTCGCGCCGCGGCTGTCTTTCTTCTTCGTGGCCCGCACCACGCTGCTGGAGGAGATCGCGAAGTTCCGTGCCGCGCGGCGCATTTGGGCGCGGATCATGCGGGATGAGTTCGGGTCGACGAACGCCAAGAGCCAGATGCTGCGCTTCCACACCCAGACCGCCGGGGTGCAGCTCACCGCGCAGCAGCCCGAGGTCAACCTCATCCGGGTGGCGCTGCAGGGCTTGGGCGCCGTGCTCGGCGGCACGCAGTCACTGCACACGAACTCCTTCGACGAGGCCATCGCGCTGCCCACCCAGAAGGCCGCCCGCCTGGCGCTGCGCACCCAGCAGGTCATCGCCTACGAGACCGACGTGTGCAAGACGGTCGACCCGTTCGCCGGCTCCTACGCCATTGAGGCGATGACCGACGAGCTCGAAGCGGCCATCGTCGAGCTCATGCAGAAGGTCGAGGACCGCGGCGGCGCCGTGAAGGCGATCGAGCAGGGCTTCCAGAAGAGCGAGATCGAGCGCTCGGCATACCAAGTGGCCCTGGAGATCGACCGCGGCGAGCGCATCGTCATCGGGGTCAACAAGTTCACTATCGACGTCGAGGACAAATACGACCCGCTGCGCGTCGACCCCTCGATCGAGGCCGAGCAGCGTGAGCGGCTCGCCGCCTTGCGCAAGGACCGCGACAACGATGCCGTGCAGGCGGCCCTGCTGAAGCTGCAGGAAGCGGCCCGGGGCACCGACAACGTGCTCTACCCGATGAAAGAAGCCCTCAAGCTGCGGGCCACCGGCGGCGAGGTCGCCCACGCGCTGCGCCAGGTCTGGGGCACCTACGTGCCGCAGGAGTACTTCTGATCGGCGGTTGTGATTCAGCGCTGACCCCGGCCCGGTAGGCCTGCCCTACCGGGCCGTTGGGTGCCACCGGTGGACCCGCTCGAGGCCGTGGGGCGTGCCGCCGGCCGCGGCGAACAACGCCTGGGCCGGGGCGTCGTCCGCGGCTGCGGCGGCCCGGACCTGAGACACCGGCCCGCATATGTCGACGAAGGCCTCGACGATGCGCCGCCCGATTCCTTGGCGGCGATACTGCGCCAACACATCGAGCGCCTCCACACGGGCCATCGGAGCCACATCGGGGCGGGCCACCACATGGCCATAGGCGAAACCGACGATCTCGGTGCCCCACAACGCGCCCACCGCGACGACCATCGGGTCCGCGAGGAACGTCCGGGCCACCAATTCCTCGGCCGGCTGCCCCAATGCGGTGAGCGCCATGACGACGTGGTGCTCGTCTCCCACTCGCAACCGGCGCACCTGCACGCCAGACACCTGGGTCATGCTTCCAGCGTAGGTGAAACCGGTTTTCTCCGCCGATACCTGGATGGAGTGTCGGGCGTGTGGCGGGCGTGCCGTCCTGCCCGTCGAGCACCACCCCACCGCGCTGGGTTTCGGGTCGGGCGTGGATGGGGATGTGCGCGAGATGCGAGGATGCACAGGCGCGGCGAACAGCGGGGGCATTGTCCGCGGCGGGCGTATCGGGTCTGGCCTGTTGTCGCCATGAATTTCGCGAAGCGACCATCGGGCAGCGCCCGTGCTCGTGGCGAGAAAGCGCCCGAGAAAGCGTCATGGGGTGTGTGGTGGCACGCCTTCAGGCGACTTCATGGGCGCTTTCTCACCTCCCCTCGACTACGCACACCCGCAGCCGCTGGTGGGAGGGGGTTGCGAGGGCCCGAGGGCCAGGGCTCCGGCAGTGGAGAACGGGGTAGCGGCGGCGGTGAAGGGCAGGGCACGGGGCAGCGAGGGTCAGGCGCTGGCGGTGGAGAGGGTGGCGGCCAGGCTGAAGGCGCGCCAGACGCAACGAGGGTCAGGGGCCCGCGGGGGAGCGGGCCGGGCGGGGCGGGCGGGCACCGAGCCCGGCGGCAGCCGCCGACCCGGCGGCCACGCCGGCCTCGAGCGCTGCCTGCGGCCCGCGGCCGGCGAGCCAGGCGGCGAGCAGGCCGGCGTTGAAGGCATCACCCGACCCGGTCGTGTCGCGCGCCGGGATCGGGTCGGCGGCAGCGGCATACCGGGAGCCGTCGGCGCCGACCCACCGCGCGCCGGCGGCCCCGTCGGTCACCGCGACCCCGGCGGTGACGACAGCGGCGAGCCGCTCGACCCCGCCGAGCGCGGCGGCTTCGGCGGCATTGGGCAGGATCAGGTCGACCCCCTTCACCCACCTCACGAAGGCCGCCGCACCCACGCGCTCGATGAGTCCGACGGCCTGCGGGTCTACCGACGTCGACCAGTCCAGCCGGCGCGCGGCCGCCAGCGCGGCCGACCCGGTGGCCCGCGAGGCCGGGTCGAGCAGCACATAGCCGGACAGATGCAGGTGCGGCCGGCCGCCGGGGAAGTGCGCGAGGATCCCGAGCGCGTCGACGACGTCCGCGACGGTCAGGCCCGCGTTGGCGCCGCGGTCGGGCAGCATGGTGCGCTCACCGGTCTCGTCGACGAGCACGACGACCACGCCGGTCGGCCGATCCCGATCAACGGCCCACACGCAGCGCACCCCGGCCGCCTCCAACTCGGCCCGGGCGGAGCGTCCCAGCGCATCGTCACCGACCCGGGTCACCAGCGTCGTCTCGATCCCGTATGCCGCGAGCCACGCCGCCGTGTTCGCCCCGGCACCGCCCGAGCGCGGCAGCACCCGGGCGGGGGTATCGGTGCCGTGCCGCAACGGCCCCTGCGGCAGGGTCAGCACGTCGAGGACGACGTCGCCGACCACGACGACCGGGCGGTTGCTCACCTACGCCTCACCAGCGTCCTCACCTACGCGTCAGGTCGGCCGCGAGCTCGCGCCAGGCGACCGCCACCTCGGCGGCGAGCCGGGCGTTGGCCAGCACCAGCTCGACGTTGGCCCGCAACGACTCCCCACCGGAGTGCTCGTGGAAGTGCGCGAGCAGCCGCGGCGTCACCTCCTTGCCATGCACCCCCTCCCGCTCCAGCATGGCCAAGCCGTCGGCGACGAGCCGGTCGTGCAGGGCCGGGTCGACCTGCCGCTGCGGCGGCAACGGGTTGGCCAGCACCACCCCGGCGGTATCGGTGCCGAGGCGGTCACGGGCATGCAGCACCGCGGCCGCGGCGGCGGGGGAGTCGACCCGCCAGGGCGCGGCATACCCGGAGTCGGAGAGGTAGAAGCCGGGGAAGGCGTCGGTGCGATAGCCGAGCACCGGCACCGAGAGCGTCTCGAGCCACTCCAGGGTGGCCGGCACGTCGAGGATCGACTTCACCCCGGCGCACACGACGAGCACCGGCACCCGGCCGAGCACCGCGAGGTCGGCGGACACGTCATAGGTCTGCGCGGCCCCCCGGTGCACCCCGCCCAACCCCCCGGTGGCGAACACCCGGATGCCGGCCCGCCACGCCAAGGCGCTCGTCGACGCGACGGTCGTCGCCCCGGTGCGCCCGAGCGCGGCGGCCACCCCGAGGTCGCGCAGCGAGAGCTTGAGCACGTTGTCGTCGGCGCACAGTCGTTGTAGTGCCGCGTCGTCGAGCCCGATGTGCACGACACCGTCGAGCATCGCGATCGTCGCCGGCACCGCCCCGCCGGCGCGCACCGCCGACTCGATCTCGCGGCCGATCCGCAGGTTGTCGCCCCGGGGCAACCCGTGGGCGAGGATGGTGCTCTCCAACGCGACCACTGGGCGCCCTTCGGCGAGCGCTGCGGCGACGTCGGGAGCACAAACCGATCCGGAGGACATGCGCGGCACATTACGCTGACCGCCACCATGATGACCGTCTCACCACTGCTGCAGGCGACCCTGACCGAGCTCGACCCGCAGCTCGTGGATATCCGCCGCGACATCCACGCCCACCCCGAGCTGTCCTGGCACGAGACTCGCACCACGGAGCTGCTCGGCAACCGACTCGTCGACGCAGGGCTGCGGGTGCGCCCGCTGTCCAGGACCGGGTTGCTCGCCGACCTCGGGCCGGCCGACGCGGCATACCGGATCGCGTTGCGCGCCGACCTCGATGCCCTTCCGGTCGTGGAACGCACCGGCGCCCCCTGGGCCTCGCGCACCGACGGGGTGACCCACGCGTGTGGTCACGACGTGCATACGGTCGCCTGCCTGGGCGCGGGGCTCGGGCTGAGCCGGTATGCCGCGCAGCTCGCCGACACCGGCACGGCCGTGCGCCTGGTCTTCCAGCCGGCCGAGGAGACGGTGCCCGGCGGGGCCCTCACGGTCATCGACGACGGCGGGCTCGAGGGGGTCGATGCAATGTACGGGGTGCACTGCGAGCCGACCCTGGACGCCGGGCAGATCGGGCTGCGGGTCGGTGCCGTCACCGCCGCCACCGACGGCATCGAGGTGACCCTGCACGGGCACGGCGGGCACACCTCCCGACCGCACCGCACCCAGGACCTCACCTTCGCGTTGGCCAAAGTCATCACCGAGGTGCCGGCGATCCTGTCGCGCCGGGTCGACCCCCGGTCAGGGCTCTCGGTCGTCTGGGGGTCGGTGCACTCCGGGGGCGCGATCAACGTCATCCCCGCCACGGGGCTCGTCGGCGGCACCCTGCGGGTGCTCGACGCCGACGCGTGGGAGGCGGCCCGGCCCCTGGTGCGCTCGGTCATCGAGCAGGTCGTGGCGCCGTATGCCGTGACCGTCGACATCGACTACACCCGTGGTGTGCCGCCGGTCGTCAACACCGCCGAGGGAGTCGAGGTGCTGCGCGACGCCGTCACCCTCTGCGGCGCCGTCGAGACGCCCGTCGCGCAGTCGCTGGGCGGGGAGGACTTCGCGTGGTATCTCACGAAGGTGCCCGGGGCGCTGGCCCGGCTCGGCACCCGGGTGCCCGGCGGGCCCACGTACGACCTGCACCAGGGTGACTTCGCCGTCGACGAGCGGGCGGTGACCGGTGGCGCCCGGCTGCTGGCCGCGGCGGTGCTGGCCGCCGTGACCCGGCGCGGGCCTCAGACCGACCGTCGGGTCGACCCCACGAGCGGGCACGCGGGGTGACGCGGCGAGGTTGTCGGCGCGGCTCCGGGTCGCGAGGACGTGTCGCTTCGGTAACGGTTCGGATCGGGCCCCGCTGGGGGCGGTAGGAGCACCCTGCTGCCCCGGCTAGAGTCTGCCGAGTGAGTGCGCCGAACCTTCGCGCCTCAGTTCCCGAAAAGGAGACCACCTTGCGTCAGGTGATGAAGTACGCCGTCGCGGCGACCGCTGCGACTCTGGCCCTGGCTGCCTGTGGCAGCAGCAGTTCGACCCCCGGTGCCACCGGGTCGTCCACCGGAGGCACGGGCTCCGCCGCGGGTGGCGGGATCAAGGTCGGGATGGCCTACGACGTCGGTGGGCGCGGCGACCAGTCGTTCAACGACGCCGCAGCAGCCGGCCTGGACAAGGCTGTCAAGGAGCTCGGCGTCTCCGGCAAGGAGGCCTCGGCAACCAACGGTGAGGCCGAGTCGGCCCGCGAGGAGCGGCTGCGTCAGCTCATCGACGCCGGCTACACGAACATCGTCGCCGTTGGCTTCGCCTACGCCAAGTCGGTCGGCAAGGTCGCCAAGGCCAACCCGAACGTCAAGTTCGCCATCGTCGACGACGCCTCTGCCGACTCCACCGGCCCGAACATCGAGAACATCACGTTCGCCGAGAACGAGGGCTCGTTCCTCGTCGGCGCGGCGGCCGCACTGAAGTCCAAGGCCAACCACATCGGCTTCGTCGGTGGCGTCGAGACCGACCTCATCAAGAAGTTCGAGGCGGGCTACAAGGCCGGCGCCAAGGCGGTCAACCCGAACATCGTCATCGACGTCAAGTACCTCACCCAGCCGCCGGACTTCTCCGGCTTCGGTGACGTCGCCAAGGGCAAGGCCGCGGCCGACGGTATGTACCAGGGTGGCGCCGACGTCGTCTATCACGCCGCGGGTGGCTCCGGTGGTGGCGTCTTCAACGCCGCGAAGGCCGCCGGCAAACTCGCCATCGGGGTCGACTCCGACCAGGCCAAGACGGCTGCCGCCGACGTCCGCGATGTCATCCTCACCTCGATGCTCAAGAAGGTCGACGTCGGGGTCTACGACTTCATCAAGTCGATCAAGGACGGCACCTTCAAGGCCGGCGTGAAGGCCTTCAACCTCAAGGCCGGCGGCGTGGACTTCTCCACCACCGGCGGCAAGGTCGACGACATCAAGAAGCAGCTCGACGACTTCAAGGCCAAGATCATCTCTGGCGAGATCACCGTCCCGGAGAAGTGATCCCGCAGCGGTGACCGATGTCGTGGGCGCTGCCCTCGGCCGGTGACCCAGCGATCCTTCGGCGGCCCGGGTGCACCTGCAGGTGCCCCGGGCCGCCGTCGTCTGCCGCGTGGTGACGCCGGTCGGCCCGCCGGCGGGTTTCGCGGCGACTCGGGCCCGGCGCCGCGACACCCGGGCCGCAGCGCTGTAGGTTGAGGCAGCGCGCGGGCACGGGAGCCCGTATCGGCGTTGACGATGACGTCAGGAGTGCAGATGAGCGCCGTCGACATGGCGAAGCCGGCCGTGACCGAGGGGCCCCTTGCGGTCGAGTTGCACCGGATCACCAAACGCTTCCCTGGGGTGGTGGCCAACAAGGACATCGAGCTCACCGTGCGGCGAGGCACGGTGCATGCCCTCGTCGGTGAGAACGGCGCCGGCAAGTCGACGCTCATGAAGATCCTCTATGGGGTCCAGCAGCCCGACGAGGGCACCATCTCGGTCAACGGCCAGCAACTCGTCCTCAAGAGCCCCACCGATGCGATCAAGGCCGGCATCGGGATGGTCTTCCAGCACTTCATGCTCGCCGACAACCTCACCGTGCTGGAGAACGTCGTGCTCGGTGCCGAGAAGATGCACGGCATCGGCGACGTGGCCCGCCGTGAGATCGAGCGGATCTCCGCGGCATACGGGCTCGATGTGCACCCCGACGATCTCGTCGCCGACCTCGGGGTCGGCGCCCGCCAGCGGATCGAGATCCTCAAGGTGCTCTACCGGGGCGCCAAGATTCTCATCCTCGACGAGCCGACCGCCGTGCTCGTGCCGCAAGAGGTCACCGAGCTCTTCGACAACCTGCGCGGGCTCAAGGCCGAGGGCCTCACCGTCATGTTCATCTCGCACAAGCTCGACGAGGTGCTCTCGGTCGCCGACGACATCACCGTGATCCGCCGCGGCACGACAGTCGCCGCCGTCGACCCGAAGACCGTCAACGCCCGGCAGCTCGCCGAGCTCATGGTCGGCTCGGCCCTGCCCTCGCCGCAGACCGAGGACTCCACGGTCACCGACCGGCCGGTGCTCACCCTACGCGGCATCACCCTGGACGGCGGCCCGGGCCGACGCAAGACCCTCGACGGGATCGACCTGACCATCCACGCCGGCGAGATCCTCGGGATCGCCGGCGTCGAGGGCAACGGCCAGGCCGAGCTCGTCGAGGTGATCATGGGCATCCGCGAGCCCACGACGGGCACCGTGCTGCTGGAGCAGACCGACATCTCCGACTGGCAGGTGCGCGAGATCCGCGAGGCCGGCGTCGGTTTCATCCCCGAGGACCGACACCGCCAGGGCCTGCTGTTGGAGGCACCGCTATGGGAGAACGTCATCCTCGGCCACCAGACCCAGGTCCCCAACGTCAAGGGCGCGCTTATCGACGCCAAGGCCGCGAAGGCGCAGACCGAGCGCATCGTCACGGACTACGACGTGCGGACCCCGTCGATCCACGTCACCTCCGGGTCGCTCTCCGGTGGCAACCAGCAAAAACTCATCATCGGTCGCGAGATGAGCCACACCCCAAAGGTGCTGCTCGCCGCGCACCCGACCCGTGGCGTCGATGTCGGCGCGCAGAGCTCCATCTGGGATCTCATCAAGGCGGCCCGGCGCGGCGGCATGGCGGTGCTGCTCATCTCCGCCGACCTCGAGGAGCTCGTCGGGCTCTCCGACACGATCCGGGTCATCCTGCGGGGCGGGCTGTCCGATCCGTTCGACCCCGACACGGTCACTCGCGAGCAACTCGGTTCGGCGATGACCGGCGCGGCGGGTGCCGTTGATGGCGGGGCGAGCCCGCGGCATACCGACGCTTCGACACGGGAGGCCGACCGATGAAACGGATCGACTGGCGCAAGGCGGGGCTGGCCGCGATCGCCCCGCTCGTGGCGATCGTCGCCTCACTGCTGCTCACCAGCGTCGTCTTGTTGTCCTCCGGCGACCCGGTCGGGCCGGTGTGGTCCCAGTTCTTCAAAGCCCCCGAGGCCCGTCAGGTCATTGCCATCATCAACGAGGCGACCGTGCTCTACCTGTCGGCGATCGCGGTGGCCATCGGCTTCCGGATGAACCTGTTCAACATCGGGGTCGACGGTCAATACCGAGTCGCGTCGTTCGCCGCCGCGGTCTTCGCCGGCCAGCACCTGCTGCCGGGGTGGCTGAACATCCTCGTCTCGCTCGTCGTCGCGATGCTCGCGGGAGCTTTGTGGGCTGGGATCGCCGGGCTGCTCAAGGTGGGCCGCGGCGTCAATGAGGTCATCGCCACGATCATGCTCAACTCCATCGCCACCTACGTCGTCGCCTACCTGCTCAAGCTCGCCGCAGTCAAGGTGCCCGGCAGCAACGCCACCCAGACCGCGGTGCTGCGGGAAGACTCCCGGGTGGCGGGCATCTCTCTCGACGGCATCATCGCCACCCCGGAGAAGGTCTACGGGTTGGTGCTACTGGCGATCCTCGTCGGCTTCCTCTACTGGTTCGTCCTCGGCAAGACCCGGTTCGGTTTCGACCTGCGGGCCACCGGTCGATCCGAGACCGCCGCCGTGGCCAGCGGGGTCAAGGTCAAGCGGATGGTGCTCACCTCCATGCTGCTGTCGGGAGCGGCCGCGGGCCTGGTCGGAATGCCGCTGCTGTTCGGGCAGGACTACGCCTATGGCGACACCGTGCAGGCCGGCCTCGGTTTCGCCGGCATCGCGGTGGCCCTGCTCGGGCGCAACCACCCGATCGGCATCGCACTGGCCGCGTTGCTGTGGGGCTACCTCAACCGGCAGGCGGTCGGCTTGCCCATCCAGGCCGGGGTCTCCGACAAGCTCGTCTTCATCATCCAAGGCGTCATCGTGCTCGCCGTCGTCATCGCCTACGAGCTGGTCCGCCGGGCCGGTCTGGCGATGGAGCAGCGGCGGGTCGCCGGCGAGCTGGCGGCCCAGCGCGCCGCCCAGGTCAAGGAGGTGGCCGCATGAGCGCCCCGTCGTCGCCCACCCTCGCGCCGGTCGAGGCCGCGCAGCATCGCGGTCACGCCCGGCCCCGCTGGTTCTGGTATGCCGTGCTCGGCGGTGGCTTTTTCGTGGTGGCCACGGTCCGGGTGCTCACCGGCGCCCACGACATCGACTCCTCCGGGGCGATCGCGGCGGCGATCGGGCTTGCCATGCCGCTGGCCCTGGCCGGCCTCGGCGGGCTGTGGTCCGAGCGATCCGGCGTGGTCAACATCGGCCTGGAGGGCATGATGATCGTCGGCACCTGGGGGGCAGCGTTGTTCGGCTATCACTACGGGCCGTGGGCCGGCATCCTCGGGGCCGCCGCGATGGGGGCGATCTTCGGCGCGATCCACGCCCTGGCCACGGTCATCTTCGGCGTCGACCACATCGTCAGCGGCGTGGCGATCAATCTGCTCGGCCTCGGCGCCGGCACCTATCTGGCGGTGCGCACCTTCACCGGGATGCCCGGCGGCGGGTCGACCCAGTCGCCACCGTTGGAGCAGCTGCCCTTCCTGTCCGTGCCGGGGATCGGCGACGCCTTGCTCGATCTCGAGCAGTCCCGGACCTGGCTGGTCGCCGATCTGGCGGGCTTCCTGCGGGCGCTGACCACCCAGGTGAACATCCTCACGATCATCTCGGTCGGGCTGCTCGTGCTCAGCTGGTGGATCCTCTGGCGCACCCCGTTCGGCCTGCGGCTGCGCTCGTGCGGTGAGGCTCCCCAGGCCGCCGAGACCCTCGGGGTGAACGTCATCCGCTACAAGTTCGTCGCGGTCGTCATCTCCGGCGTGCTCGCCGGCATCGCCGGCGGCTTCCTGGCCCTGGTGTTGTCGAACTACTACCGCGAGGGCCAGACCAGTGGCCGAGGCTACATCGGCCTGGCCGCGATGATCTTCGGCAACTGGCGCCCCGGTGGTCTGGCCTCCGGTGCCGGCCTGTTCGGCTACGCCGATGCCATCCAACTGCGCGGGCGTAACGACGTCATCCACGCCTACCTGCTGCCGATCGGGCTGCTGCTGCTGATCTGGGGCATCTGGATGCTCGTGCGCCGGCGCCGGGGCAAGTCGACACCGGGAGCCACCCGGGTCGTCATCGGCGCCCTCGTGCTGGCCTGGTTCGCCTTCACTTCCACCGTGCCGGCCGAGTTCACCAGCATGACCCCCTACATCGCCACCTTGCTCGTGCTGGCCTTCGCCGCGCAACGACTGCGGATGCCAGCTGCCGACGGGCAGGTCTACCGCAAGGGAGAGGCCCGCTGATCGGGATGTCCTCTGAGCCGCCCGGCGACGCGGCATACCGGAGCCCGGTGATCGACTGGGCGAGCCTGCGCGAGCAGGCGATCGGGATGCTCGCACGGGCCTACGCGCCGTATTCGGACTTCCCCGTCGGGGTGGCCGGGCTCGTCGACGACGGGCGGGTCGTCACCGGGTGCAATGTCGAGAACGCCGCCTACGGTGTCGCGTTGTGCGCCGAATGCGGGATGGTCTCGCAGCTGGTGGCCAGCGGCGGTGGGCAGTTGGTGGCCGTCGCGTGCGTCGGGCGGGACGGCGCGGCGCTCATGCCGTGTGGCCGCTGCCGGCAACTGCTGTGGGAGCACGGCGGGCCGGACTGCCTGGTCGACTCGCCGCTTGGGCCGCTGCCGATGCGTGCGGTGCTGCCCGCCGCCTTCGGGCGCGACGATCTGCACCGGCTCGCGGCGCAGCCCAGCCCGACCGTGTCCGACCCGCCGCAGTAGTCCCTTAGGCGATGCGGTCGATGACCAGCGCCGGCAGGTCGGGCCGGGAGCCCTCGGGTGCGATGAAGAAGGCGCCGTCGAGGGCCGCGACAGCCCGCTCGAAACGCTCCGGGGTGTCGGTGTGCAGGGTGAGCAGCGGCTCGCCGGCCCGCACCAACGCGCCGGGCTTGGCGTGGATGACGATGCCGGCGCCGGCCTGCACCGGGTCCTCCTTGCGGCTGCGGCCGGCGCCCAGCCGCCATGCGGCGATGCCGACACGCAATGCGTCGAGGGTGGTGAGCACCCCGTCGCCCTGGGCGAGCACCTCGTGACGTTCCCGGGCGGTCGGCAGCGGGGCGTCCGGGTCCCCGCCCTGCGCGCGGATCATCGCCCGCCACACGTCCATGGCGCGGCCGTTCTCGAGGGCATCCGCCGGGTCGACATCGGTGCGCCCGGCCGCCTCGAGCATCTCCCGGGCCAGGGTGACGGTGAGCTCGATGACGTCGTGGGGGCCGCCGCCGGCGAGCACCTCGATCGCCTCGGCCACCTCCAGGGCGTTGCCGGCGGTCAACCCGAGCGGGGTGTGCATGTTGGTGAGCAGCGCGACAGTGCGCACCCCGGCCGCACCGCCGAGCTCGACCATGGTGCGGGCCAGCTCGCGCGCGCTGGCCTCCTCCTTCATGAACGCGCCGGAGCCGACCTTGACGTCGAGCACGAGCGCTCCGGTGCCCTCGGCGATCTTCTTGCTCATAATGGAGCTGGCGATGAGCGGGATCGCCTCGACGGTGCCGGTGACGTCGCGCAGCGCGTAGAGCTTCTTGTCGGCCCGGGCCAGGCCGGCACCGGCCGCGCAGATGACCGCCCCCACGGACTCGAGCTGGGCCAGCATCTCGGCATTGGACAGGTGCGCTCGCCACCCCGAGATCGACTCGAGCTTGTCGAGGGTGCCGCCGGTGTGCCCGAGCCCGCGCCCGGATAATTGCGGCACGGCCACCCCGCAGGCGGCGACGAGCGGCGCCAGCGGCAGGGTGATCTTGTCGCCGACGCCGCCGGTGGAGTGTTTGTCGGCGGTCGGCCGGCTCAGCCCGGAGAAGTCCATCCGGTCGCCGGAGGCGATCATCGCGGCGGTCCATCGGGCGATCTCGCGGCCGGTCATCCCGTTGAGCAAGATCGCCATGGCCAGCGCCGACATCTGTTCGTCGGCGACCACGCCCCGGGTGTAGGCGTCGATGACCCAGTCGATCTGCGGATCGGTCAGCTCTCCCTGATCCCGCTTGGCGACGATGACGTCCACGGCATCGAACGGTTCCGGTGCTGCGGCCGGGACGCTGGCGACACTGGCGGACTCGCGGCTGGGGTTCATCGGCTCATCATGGCCCAGACCGGGCGGTCGAGCCTAGCTGCGTGCCCGCCCGGTGCGGCGCCGGGTCGGCCGCCGACAAAATGACTTTGCCGACTGTCGGTGGGTCATGGCACGGTGGCGGGATGGGCCATCCCCTCGTGCGTCGGATGTTGTTGGGCAATGCCTGCTCCGCGCTCGGCAGTGGGCTGACCATGCCCTTCCTCTACGTCTACCTGGCCCAGGTGCGGGGCTTCCCCGGTCCGGTGGTCGGCTTGGTCTTCGCGTGGATGGGGTTGCTCAGCTTCATTGCGGCACCCCTGGGCGGCAGCCTCATCGACCGCTACGGCCCTCGCGTCGTGGTCGTCGTCGGTCTGATCGTGGAGGCCGTCGGGGTCTTCGCCCTGGCCTATGTGCAGACCGTGCCGCAAGGTTTCGCGGTGGCCACCGGCATCTGCCTGGGCACGGTCGGGCTCTACCCGGCGACCACGGCGCTGCTCACCCGGATGGTGCCCGAGGCCGAGCGGGAGCGGGTCTACGGCATCCAGTTCATGTTCTTGAACGCCGGTCTCGGCGTGGGCGGCATGGTCGCCAGCTTCCTCGTCGACGTGGGCTCGGTGAGCAGCTTCCAACGGCTCTACCATCTCGACGCGCTGTCCTACCTGGCCTACATCGCGGTCGTCGCGACCCTCCCGGCCGGCACCGGCCGGCTCGTCGCCGCCGCGGCTCCGGGTGGGGGAGCGGGCACCGACGCGGGCGGAGCCGACCCGCAACCGGCGCGCGAGCCGGGATGGCGGGAGGTGCTCGCGGACCGTACGGTGCTGCGGGTGGTCGGCGTGTCGGGGCTGGCGATCACCTTCGGCTATGCCCAGATGGAGGCCGGCTTCACGGCATACGCGACCCAGACCGGTCAACTGCCCGCCCACGAGCTCGGCTGGGCGTTCGGCGCCAACACGGCGGTCATCGTCGCGGGGCAGCTCGTGGCGTTGCGTTTCATCACCGGGCGCAGCCGCAGCCGGGTGCTGGCCCTGGCCTGTGCCGTATGGGCGGCGTCCTGGATGGTCATCGCGGCCTCCGGGCGGGTCGACGGGGCGCTCGCGACGATCTGCATCGTCGCCGGTCTGGGGCTCTTCGGGGTGGGTGAGACGCTCTGGGCGCCGGTGCTGCCGGCGTTGGTCAACGAGCTGGCCCGTGAGGAGTTGCGCGGGCGGTACAACGCGCTCCAGTCGATGGTGTGGACGGTCAGCTCGATCGTCGGGCCCGCCCTGGCCGGCCTCTTGCTCGGCACCGGCCTGGCGGGCGTCTGGGTCGCCTGCGTCGTGGGCGGCACCACCGTCTCAGCCCTGCTCTTCCTGCGACTGCGCCGGCACCTGAGCGTGGGCGAGGACGGCCGCGCTGTCTCGGTGTCTGCCCTACCGTGACTGCCAGCTCTCGCCGCACGTGCCGAGCGGCGACCCACTTCCCACAGGTTGGTGGCACTTCCACCAGGTTGCAAAGCGATGGAAGTGCCAGCAACCTGTGGGAAGTCGCGCAGGACGTTCGCCACTTGGCCATCGTGGACGCCGTCACACCGCGTCACGGTGGTCGGAGCCCGTATCCCACCACCACGCCAGCCTGAACGACCACCTGCCCTGGCGCGAGGTCGGCCGCCTCGGGCTGACCTCCGACACCATGGCCTCGGGACATCGTCTCGGTGAGCGTGTCGGGGTTTCGGTCCTCCACGTGCAGGACCGGGCCCAGCCGCACCCCGGCGGCCGCGGCATACGCCTGCGCCTTGGCCAGCGCCGCGTCGATCGCCGCAGCCCGCGCTCGGGCCCGCATGGCCGGTTTGTCCGCAACGTCGTACGTCACCTGCTCGATCCGGTGCGCACCCGCGCGAACCAGATCGACAAGCAGCGACTGCACGTCGTCGAGGTCGCTCGTGCGCACCGAGTAACGCGCCTCACCCTCATAGCCGGCGAAGTGCTGGCGCCCGTCCCGCCAGACGAACTCGGTGCGCAGGCTCAACCGCGACCCCTCGCTCCGGTCGAGCACTCCGTGACGAGAAAGGACCTCGTGTACCGCGGCCACGGCCTTGGTGACCGACTGCAGCGCCTGCTGAGCGTTACCCTCCAGGCGCTGCAATCCGC
>WBZP01002335.1_pt1 | contig 21914 bp, 22 predicted proteins | sample 5204301 | NCBI WGS metagenome assembly WBZP01 (sample SAMN12412401, study PRJNA552823) | activated sludge metagenome | isolation source: activated sludge from nitrification reactor of wastewater treatment plant... | place: USA: Pennsylvania | collected 2017
TCAAGCAGGTGCAGCACGACTATTCCGGCGAGGGTGATGGCGCCCAGCATGGAGGGCGAAATACCTCTGGCCAGTGCCTCGGGCAGTATGTCGAGCAGCGCTACGGCGAGCAGAACGCCGGCGGCAAAACCGATCAGCCTGGGCAGGCTCTCGGACCGCGCACGTAGCCCCAGCGCAGCGGCGCAGAGCAGGCTGCCCAAACCGCCGAGCAGGGTAGCGGCGATCACGTTTGCGAGCATCACGGCAGCGGCTCGTCGGGAGTGGCGCAGCCGCTGCAGGCGGCGCAGCGTCCATGCACGGCCACGTCGACGCGCTTGGCCAAGAAGCCCGCGGGCATTGCCGGTGCCGGCGCGAAATCGTCGAGGCAGAATACGCGCCCACAGTCGTCGCAGTTGAAGTGGGCGTGTCCGGCGTGCGGCTCGTGACGCGCTGCGAGGCTGTACCGATAGGTGCGGTTCTCGTCGGTGGTGCGCAACACCAACCCGGCGGCCACAGCCCAGTCGAGTACGCGGTACAGGGTTACTCGATCCAGCGGTTGGGCGGAAAGGGCCGCCTCGATGTCGTGATGGCTCAGCGCGCGGGATGCATCACGCAACGCGGCAAGCACGTGCAGCCGGGCCGGCGTTGCGCGTGCGCCGCGGGCACGCGCAAGTTCCGCGAGTTCAACCAGTTGCGGGGGAAGCGACATCCCCGCATTGCAACACAACCCAATAACAATTGCAACACAGTTGCATTTGATGTTTTGTGATGTGAGGCGTCAACCCGATCCTGCGGTGCCGCTTGCCGCGGGATTGGCCGACTTTGGCACAAGGCCGCAGAAACTTGCGAAGGCGTGCTCGATCAGGCTCCGCGGTAGCCCGCGCACGATGAACACCAGTCGGGTCGAGCAGTCTTGGTCCGGCCAGCCGGGCAGCGCGGCGTCCGGGTAGCGTTCGTGGTGCACGCACTGGATGACCCGCGGGGCGACCTCGCCGGCGACATTGACGATGCCCTTGACGCGCAGGAGCCGCTCGCCGACGGTGGTCTGCAGCATGTCGAGAGCGGTACTGAAGTCGCCCCAGGCGACCGGCGTCTCGAAGCGCAGGGCGAAGGCTTCGACTTCGCCGTGGCGATTGGCATCGTGCCCGTGACCTTCGTGCGAATCGACCGCCGCGGTCGCCTCGAAGGCCAGCCAGCGGCCGACATCCGCGCTCTTGGTCGAAGGGTTGTAGAGGCCGCAGTCGAGCACGTCGGCTGGTTTCACCCGCCCACCCGCCACCCGGACGCGCAGCGCACCGGGATTGAGGCGCCCGATGAGCCGCTCGGTGCGCTCGATCTGTTCGGGCGCGGCCAGGTCGCACTTGGTCAGCAGTAGCCGGTCGGCCATCGCCACCTGCTTGACGGCCTCGAAATGGCGGGCAAGCTGCCGGCCGGCGTGCGTGACGTCTACCGCGGTGACGATCCCGTCGAGGCGGAAGCGCTCGGCGATGAAGAAGTCGTGGATCAGCGTGTAGATCACCGGCGCAGGGTCGGCCAGGCCGGTGGTTTCGACGATCACCCGCGTCAGCGGCGCGATTTCACGGTGGACGGACCGCATGAAGAGTTCGCGCAGGCTGCGCGTCAGATCGCCGCGCACCGTGCAGCACAGGCAGCCGGATTCCATCAGGACAAGGTTGTCGTCAAGCTTTTCGACCAGGTGGTGGTCGATCCCGACCTCGCCGAATTCGTTGATCAACACCGCGCAGCCGGTCAGCTCGGGCTGGCGCACCAAGTGGTTTACCAGCGTGGTCTTGCCGGCGCCGAGAAAGCCGGTCAGGACGGTGAGCGCAATGGAGGGGAACATGTCAAACCGGGCAGGACGCGGACCCGAAAATGCATCCGGCCCAAGAACCGCATGGATAGGCGATCTTGGGCCAGATGTGTCGAAGATGCCCGTGTTTACTGACTTCCCGGGCAGGGGGTGTTTCAGCCGTCGCCGTATTGCTTCTGCAGCCGCTCGCGCCGCTCCTGCGCTTCGATCGACAAGGTGGCGGTCGGCCGGGCCAACAGGCGCGGCACGCCGATCGGCTCGCCAGTCTCGGCACACCAGCCGTAGCTGCCGTCGTCGATGCGGACGATCGATTCCTCGATCTTGCGCAGCAGCTTGCGCTCGCGGTCGCGGGTGCGCAGTTCCAGGGTGTGCTCTTCCTCGACCGTGGCACGGTCGGCCGGATCGGCCACCGCTTCGATCTCGCGCATGTGCTCGACCGTTTCGGCGGCCTTTTCCAGGATCTCGTCGCGCATGGCAGTCAGACGCGCCTTGAAGAACGCCAGTTGCGCGGCGTTCATGTAGTCCTTTTCGGACATCTTGAGCAGCTCCGCTTCGGTCAGCGGACCTTTGGTCTTTGCCATTGTCTGGATTCCTTAACCAACTTTCCCCATTCCCCGGCCCACTGGCGACCGGTGGCCTTGGGCGCGGATTAGAACACCAGCCGACGCGCCATGCAACCGGATTGCGAAAAGGGCCGTCTCATGCCGCCTGGCACAGCAGCCCCTTGAGGTATTCCCCCTCGGGAAACGCCAGCCCGACCGGGTGATCGGCGCTAGCGCCCAGCCGCCGTAGTATGCGCGCATCGACCCCGGCATCGGAAGCCGCCCCGGCAACGATTTTCTGGAACAGTTCCGGCCCCACGCCGCCCGAGCAGGAGTAGCTCATCAGCAGCCCGCCCGGATTGAGCAGGCGAAAACCCAGGAGATTGATGTCCTTGTAGGCGCGGGCGGCGCGCTCGGCATGGGCTGCCGACGGGGCGAACTTGGGCGGGTCCAGCACGATCAGGTCGAAGCGCCGGCCGGCGGCACGCAATTCGCGCAGCGCGGCGAAGACATCGGCCTCCAGCCACTGCGCGCGAGCGCTATCGAGTTGCGGGTTGAGCGCCAGGTTGCGCTGCGCGCCGGCCAGCGCCGGGGCGGACGAATCGATCGACAGCACCTCGCTGGCGCCGCCGGCCAGCGCCTGCAGCGAAAAGCCGCCGCTGTAGCAAAAGCAGTTGAGCACCGCGCGGCCCGCGGCCAGCGCGCCGCACAGCCGACGGTTCTCGCGTTGATCGAGGTAGTAGCCGGTCTTGTGGCCGGCCACGACATCGACCTCCAGCCGCAGGCCGTATTCCGCAATCACCAGGGGCGCGTCGATCGGCGGGCCGTGCAGCACGCCCGATACCGGCGCCAAGCCTTCCAGACCGCGCACGTCGGAATCCGAACGCTCGTAGATGCCGGCGCAGCCGCTTGCCTTGAACAGGGCGCCGACGATCGCGCTGCGCCACTTTTCCGCCCCGGCGCTGGTCAGCGCCAGTACGACGGTGTCGGCGTAGCGGTCGGCGATGATACCGGGCAGGCCGTCGGATTCGCCGTGGATCAGCCGCAGGCCGCCCGCCTCGCCCTGTCCGCGCAGTTCCGGCAGGGCGGCACGGCGGGCCACGCTGGCCGCGATGCGGCGCTTGAAGAAAGCATCGTCAATGGTTTCTTGCCCATCGAACGACCACATGCGGGCGCGGATCTGCGAACGCGGCGAATAGGCAGCCCGCCCCAGCGCCCGGCCTTCGTGCGAGAGCACCGACACGGTGTCGCCGGGCCGCGCGCGGCCATCGAGCCTTGCCACCGCGCCCTCGAACAGCCACGGGTGGCGGCGCATCACCGAGCGTTCCTTGCCCGGATGGAGAATCAGTTGAGCCATGGAGCCAGCGCGCCGGAAAAGGGGACGATTGTCGCACGCCGGGCCGCCCGGATCGCTGCCCGAAATTGCGCGCCGGAGGGAGCAAATGTCATAGCAGGCGCCCGGCGAGCCGCTATAATCGCCAGGTTCCGTGATGCCCGGAGAGGCCGCAATGCCGCTGATCGCCGCCCTGACCCTGATCATTCAGGGCTGTTTCATTTACCACGTGTTCAAGACCGGGCGCCCCTACTGGTGGGCGTTGATCATCTTCTCGTTCCCGATCCTCGGCTGCGTCGTCTATTACTTCGTCGAGGTGTTTCCGGCCTCGCGCGAGGCGAGTACGGCGCGGCGCAAGGCGCGCCAGCTGGTGCGGGCGATCAATCCCGATGCCGATCTGAAGCGCCGTGTCGACGATCTCGAGGTATGCGGCAGCACCGAAAACCGCGCGGCACTCGGCCAGGAGTGCATGGCGCATGGCATGTACGACGAGGCGGCGCGGCTGTTCCAGAGTTGCCTAGCCGGCCCGTTCGAGAAGGATCCGGCGTTCCGCTTCCGGCTGGTCGACGCGCTGGTCTGCGGCGGGCGTTTCGACGAGGCTGCCGACGTGCTCACGCTGTTGCGTGCCACCAACCCGGACCATCGCGGCAATGAATGCGAGTTGCTGCACGCACGCATCCTCGAGGGGCAAGGTCGCAACGACGAAGCGCTCAATGCCTACCGCGGGCTGATCGGCAAGTTTGCCGGGCTAGAGGCGCGCTTTCGCTACGGCATGCTGCTCAAGAAGCTGGGCAACGACGCCTCCGCACACCAAGTTCTCGAGGAAATCCTCGCCCATGCCAAGCGCTACAAATCGTTGCCGGAATCCGAAGAACAGTGGATCCGGCAAACCCGCCGCGCCCTGAGTCCGGGCTGATTGAAGGCCGCTCAGCCGAGCGTGCGCACCAACGCCGCGGCCGCCAGTTCGCCGATACGCACCAGGTAGATCGTGCCCATGTCGGGATAGAAGCGTTCCGGGTCTTCGCTGCCGAGCGCGAGCATGCCGATGGTTTGGGCCTCGCGGCGCAGCGCGACGATGGCGAGCGAACGCACATGCTGCGCTTGTTCGCCGAACCACTGCATCGCCTCGTGCGAGCCGGCCGGGCCGCAGAACGGGTAGGCCAGGCCAGCGGCCGAAATGCGCGTCTGCTCGGTGACCGGGCTGAATGCCGGCCGGTCGAGTACCGGCAAATCCCACAGCCGCATTGCCACATGCGGAACGGTGAAATCGTCGTGCAGGTGAAAATCGAGTGCCTGCGCGGCTTGATCGAAATCCTGTGCCGCAACCAACGCCACAGACAGCCGGTGCACGCGAGCGCTGATCGCATCGTTGTCTTCGCCGAAGCGGATCAGTTCGGCCAGCTTGCCCTCGAGCGCCTTGCCCTTTTCGCGCAGGGTGAGAATCTGCCGCTCGGTGATCGAAATGGTGCGCCCGCCGTGCGGATGCGGGATGTACAGATGCGCCAGCAGATCGGCATAGTCGTCGAAGAACTTCGGGTTGTCCTGCAGATAGCGCGCGACGTCGTCGGCCTGGATCATGGTTTCCCCTCGCAAATCTGTTCGCTATTCAATATCGGGCAGGTCGAACTCGCCCTCGAAAACCGTGACCGCCGGGCCGGTCATCACGACCGGGTGGCCGATACCTTGCCAAGCAACCATCAGCTCGCCGCCGCGAGTGAGCACGTGCACCGGCGTGGCAAGCAGTTGCCGGCGAATCCCGGCCACCACCGCAGCGCAGGCGCCGGTGCCGCAGGCCAGCGTCTCGCCGGCGCCACGCTCATAGACCCGGAGCTTGATCCGGTGCGCGTCGATCACCTGCAGGTAACCGGCGTTCACCCGCTGCGGAAAGCGCGGATGCGATTCGATCCTGGCGCCCTGCGCCAGCACCGGCGCCGCCTCGACATCGGCCACCACCTGGACGGCGTGCGGGTTGCCCATCGAAACGGCGGTAATCGCCAGCAAACAGCCATCGACATCGAGCGGCTGGACGATCGCTGTGCTGTCCGACACGAACGGAATATGCGCCGGACGGAATTCGGGCACCCCCATGTCGACGCTGACGCTGCCGTCGTCCTCGACCCGCGGCGCGATGATGCCGGAGCGGGTTTCGACGCGAATTTCGCGTTTGTCGGTGAGGCCGTGCTGGCGCACATAGCGCACGAAACAGCGGGCGCCGTTGCCGCACTGTTCGACCTCGCCGCCGTCGGCGTTGAAGATGCGATAGGCAAAGTCCACGTCTCGCCGGGTCGGCCACCCGACCAGCAGGATCTGGTCGCAACCGATGCCGAAATGCCGGTCGGCGATGTAGCGCGCCTGCCCGGCGCTCAGTTCGACCGGCTGCGCAATGGTGTCGAGCACGACAAAGTCGTTGCCCAGGCCGTGCATCTTGGCAAAGCGCAGTCGCACCGGCGTTCAGTCCTGGCACAAGGCGATGTAATCGCGATAGATGCAGCGATCCATTACCACCGTGATGCCTGCGTCGCGCGCGCGGTTGGCCGCCGCGGCGTCGATCACCCCGTCCTGCAGCCAGAGCGCCTTTACGCCGAGCTGGATGCACTCGTCCACCAGCGGCGCGACATGCTCGGGACTCCGGAACACATCCACCAGGTCGAACGGCTCGGCAACGGCGGCGAGCGTCGGGTAGGCCTTCTCGCCCAGTACCGCATCGACCGCCGGACGCACCGGAATCACCCGGTAGCCGAACTGCTGCAGCGCGCGCGACACGCCGTGGCTCGGGCGTCGCGGATTCGGTGACAGACCGACGACGGCGATGGTTCGCACCGACTTGAGCAGGGCACGAATAGCGTCGGGGTCCGGATTGCGGAATGTTTCAGGCATGGAGCGGCATTGTACGTTACCCGCCCGTGCGGCCGGGCCGATTGCGCCGGCCGCGACTACGCCGGGATTGTGCGGGGCTTACGGACTATGTATTGCGCGAGAATCGCACCGCCGAGACCACCTGCTTGAATTCGACATCCTTGCGGAGTGTCAAGTGAGCGCCTGCTTCACGAGCCGTGCGATGTTCGGCTTCGTCCGTGCTGCTGGTCATGACGATGATCGGAATATCGACGAACTTGGGATCGCTGCGCACCATGCGACACAGGTCGAGTCCGTCCAGTTCCGGCATGCGCAGGTCGGTGACGATGCAAAACACCTGCTCGCGAGCCAGCACTGCCATGGCGGCTTTCACGCTCGGGCACTCCTCGCAGCGAAAGCCGGCGCGCCCCAGCGCCACGCGCGCCAGCATGCGCCACATCTCGTCGTCGTCGACGATCAAGACAAGCTGAGTCGGTCCAGGCATTTTTCGACTATGCCCTCATCGTCTGCCAGCGGCAAGAGCCGGCCGGTAAAACTTGGTCAATACAGCCGCTGCCCGCCCGGCGGACGCGTCTTGAAGCGCTTGTGCACCCAGTAATACTGCGCCGGCATGGTCAGCACGAACTGCTCGATTGCCTGATTCATGCGCAGCGTATCGGCCTCGATATCGCCGCCCGGAAAGTCTGCCCAGGGCTCGCCGATCGACAGCACATAGCCCTGCCCGCCGTCCAACATGTGCGCGATGCACGGCACCACAACCGCGTCGCCCAGCCGGGCAAGCCTCGACAGGCCGGTGATGGTGGCTGCGGGTACGCCGAAGAACGGTACGAATATCGCGTCGCGCGCGCCATAGTCCTGGTCCGGCAAGTAGAAGAACGGCCGCTTGGCGCGCATCGCCTTGATCGTCCGCAGGGCGCCCTCCTGGCGCGACAGCATGATCTGGTCGCCAAAGCGGCTGCGGCCGTGCCGCAGCAGCCGGTTGATCGTGGGATTCTTCTGATTCGCGTAAATCATTACCGCGTCGATTTCTAGCGCCAGCCGGGTGCCGCAGATGTCGAGTCCGACGAAGTGCGGCACCAGCAGGATGGTCGGCCGCATGGCGGCCAGCGCCTTGAAGGCCTCGATTCCGTCGATCCGTACCAGGCGGCGGATGCGCGCGGCGCTGGCCCACCAGGCCAGACTGCGTTCGAGGAAGCTGCGCACCACGAGCTTCACGTGCTCGCGGGCGAGGGCCTCGCGCTCGCCTTCCGGCATGTCGGGAAAGCACAGCCGCAGGTTGGTGCGCACTACATGGCGCCGCTCCTTGGCCAGATGCCAGAGGAGAGCGCCGAGACCGCGGCCGATTGCAGCGAGCGCGCCGAGGGGCAGCAGATGAAGCAGCCATAGCAGCGCGACTGCCAGGCGCATCATGTCGGCTCCCCCTGCGCGTCGGCGCCGGCCGGGCGCTTGTAGCGGTTGTAGCCCCAGAGGAACTGCGACGGGAATTGCAGGATCAGCGCCTCGAGCGAGCGGTTGATCGCATCGACGCGCTGCTGCAGGTCGCCGTCGAGGGCAACGGCCGGCGGCAGGAAATGCACGACGTAGCCGGCCCCGTCTGCCAGGCGCTCGCCGAAGGCGAGACAGACGCTGACCCGCTGCATCTCCGACAGACGGGCGGCGAGCGTCATGGTGTACGCAGGCTTGCCGAAGAACGTCGACCACAGCCCCTGGCCGCCGCCCGGCACCTGGTCCGGCAGGATGCCGACCGTCTGCCCGCGCCGCAATGCGCGCATCAGCAGGCGCACGCCACTGGTATCTGCCGGCACCGGCGAAAGATTCGGCCGGATGCGCCCCTTTTCCACGATGTCCTGCAGCCATACCTGCTTGGGCGGGCGAAACATGAAGGTCATCGGCGCGCGCGTGCCAAAATACAGCGGAATGATCTCGAAGCAGCCGATGTGCGGCGTGAGCAGCACGACGCCTTCGCCCCGCGCCCAGGCGGCTTCGAGATAACCCCAGCCGCGCACCTCGCGCACCGCGGCCAGTGCCTCGCCCTGCTCGCGCAGCCACAGGCGCGGAATCTCGAACATCATGCGCCCTGCGCTGCGCGCCGCCTCGGCCGCCAAGCCGGCAGGCGCGCCCTGCGGGTAGGCCAGAGCAAGATTGTCGTCGAGGTGCCGCCGATAGGTGGGGGATAGCCAATACACCAAGCGGCCGACTCTGCCTCCCAGCCGGTGCGCGGCGCGCAGCGGCAGCCTGGCAAGCAAGCGGAATAGGGCGGGAAACAGGATTGCGGGCACCGTTAAACGGGTCGTCGTGATTTTGTTCGCGTATCGGCGATGTGCATTTTGACCGCTCGCGGGCGTGAGTTTATACTGCGGCGCAACCGCCGAGTTAATCAGGACAACTTGCAGGGCGGTCAGGGCAACATCAAATACTGCTAAAGCGTCGCCTGCTTCATTTCCCCGGAGCCGGTCACGCCGGTCACTTACGTGGGAATTTCATGGAGCAGAGTTAATGGCTGAATATCTTTTTTCTTCCGAATCGGTTTCCGAAGGGCATCCGGACAAGGTCGCCGATCAGATTTCCGATGCGGTGCTCGACGCAATCCTGGCGCAGGATCCGAAGGGCCGCGTCGCTTGCGAAACGCTGGTGTCGACAGGCTTGGTGGTGATCTCGGGCGAGATCACCACCACGGCACACATCAACTACATGGAGATTGCGCGCGACACCGTGCGGCGCATCGGTTACGACCATTCGGACATCGGCTTCGACTACAAATCTTGCGCGGTGCTCACCGCGATCAACCGCCAATCGCCGGACATCGCGCAGGGCGTGGATGAAGGCAAAGGGCTCGACCTCGACCAGGGCGCCGGCGACCAGGGCCTCATGTTCGGCTACGCCTGCCGCGAGACGCCGACGCTGATGCCGTTTCCGATCTATTTCGCCCATCGCCTGATGCAGCGCCAGGCCGAGGTGCGGCGCGACGGCCGCCTGCCCTGGCTGCGGCCGGACGCGAAGAGCCAGCTCAGCGTCAAATATGTCGATGGCAAGCCGGTGTCGATCGACACCGTGGTGGTGTCGACCCAGCACGGCCCGGATGTCTCGCATGCACAGGTCAGCGAAGGGGTAATCGAGGAGATCATCAAGCCGGTGCTGCCCAAAGACATGCTGACCGCCGACACGCGTTACCTGATCAACCCGACCGGCCGCTTCGTCGTCGGCGGTCCGCACGGCGACTGCGGTCTGACCGGGCGCAAGATCATCGTCGATAGCTACGGCGGCGCCGCGCATCACGGCGGCGGCGCGTTCTCCGGCAAGGATCCGTCGAAGGTCGATCGGTCGGCCGCCTATGCCAGCCGCTACGTGGCGAAGAACATCGTCGCCGCCGGACTCGCCGATCGCTGCGAAGTACAGGTGGCCTACGCGATCGGCGTGGCCAAGCCGGTATCGCTGATGGTCAACACCTTCGGCACCGGCAAGGTCAGCGACGACAAAATCGTGGCCCTGATCGGCAAGCACTTCGACCTGCGTCCCAAGGGCATCATCCAGGCGCTCGACCTGCTACGGCCGATTTATTCAAAGACCGCCGCTTACGGCCACTTCGGCCGCGACGAGCCGGAGTTCACCTGGGAGATGACTGACAAGGCAGCCGCGCTGCGGGCCGACGCGGGCATCTGAGCGTAGCCTTCCCGCGGGGGCAGCGTGCGCCCGCGGGGCGCGGAATATAATCGCGGCTGGTGCGGCGGCCATCCGCCGCGAACCGGTCACCCCGCATGAGCCACTTCAAGTATCACGTGTTCTTCTGCTGCAACCAGCGCGAGCCGGGCGAGTCCTGCTGCAACAATCATGGCGCCGCAGAGGTTCGCGGCTATGCCAAGGACCGCGTCAAGGCGCTCAAACTGGCCGGCGAGGGCAAGGTGCGCATCAATTCCGCCGGCTGCCTCGATCGCTGTAACCAGGGGCCGGTGCTGGTGGTGTATCCCGAAGCGGTCTGGTACACCTATGTCGACAAATCCGACATCGACGAGATCATCGACGAACACCTGACGCACGGGCGCACGGTCGACCGGCTGCGCCTATGACGCGCCCGCCTGTCGAGCGCATCGAGATTCCCGGCCCGGCCGGGGCGATCGAGGTAACGATCGATGCGCCGGCCGACGTGCGCGGCATCGCGCTGGTCGGCCATCCGCACCCGCTGTTCGGCGGCACCAAGGACAACAAGGTCGTATTCACGCTAGCACGTACTTTCCGCGACCTGCACTACGTGGCGCTGCGGCCGAACTTTCGCGGCGTCGGCGCAACCGAGGGCGAGCACGACGAGGGCGAGGGCGAAACCGACGACATGCATGCGGTACTCGACTACGCGCGCGCGCGCTGGAGCCGACTGCCGTTCGTGCTGGCGGGTTTCTCCTTCGGCTCGAACGTGCAGGCGCGGCTGGCCAAGCGCATGCGCGAAGCCGGCGCGCCGGCGCAGCGCCTGGTGATGATCGGTACCGCCGCCGGCACGGTGCCCGACATGCGCCACTACGACACGCCGCCGGTGCCGGCCGATACCATCGTCATTCACGGCGAGGCCGACGAGACCGTGCCGCTGGCCAACGTGCTCGACTGGGCGCGCCCGCAGCAACTGCCGGTGATCGTGGTGCCGGGCGCCGACCATTTCTTCCACTCCCGTCTGCACCTGATACGCGACATCATCGTCCGCGCATGGCGGCATTGAGCGACAGCGCGCCGGCACCGCTGGAGGTTCGCCGCCTGAAGAAGTCGTTCAATGGCGTCGAGGCGGTTGCAGGCATCGACTTCGCGCTGGCGCGCGGCGAGTGCTTCGCGCTGCTCGGCCCCAACGGCGCCGGCAAGACCACCACGCTCAAGCTGCTGCTCGGCCTCGCCGACCCCGACGCCGGGGTGATCCGCCTGTGCGGCATGGCGATTCCGCGCGAGGCCCGCGAAGCGCGTCGCCAGGTCGGCGTGGTGCCGCAGAACGACAATCTCGATCCGGACTTCACGGTGACGGAAAACCTGCTGGTGTTCGGCCGCTACTTCGGTATCCCGGCGGCGGCGATCCGCGAACGCATTCCCGGCCTGCTCGAATTCGCCGGCCTCGCCGGTCGTGCGGACGAGAAAATCTCGGCCTTGTCGGGTGGCATGAAGCGCCGGCTGGCACTGGCGCGTGCGCTGGTGAACGACCCGGAGTTGCTGGTGCTCGACGAACCGACCACCGGCCTCGATCCGCAGGCGCGCCACTTGATCTGGGAGCGCCTCAAGCAGCTGGTGCAACTCGGCAAGACGGTGCTACTGACCACGCATTTCATGGACGAAGCCGAGCGCCTGGCCAACTGCATCGCGATCATGGACGGCGGGCGCATCGTCGCGCACGGTTCGCCGCGCGAGGTGATCGCGCAGAACATCGAGCCGCAGGTGGTCGAGGTCTACGGCGACAACGTCGCGGATTGGGCGCGCGCCAAGGCAGCGCGCCATGCTTTGCGCTTCGAGATCAGCGGCGAGACCGCGTTCTGCTACGCCGTCGATCCGCGTGCGCTGCTCGAATCGCTGCAGGGCCAACCGGCATTACGCTACCTGCATCGGCCGGCCAACCTGGAAGACGTGTTCCTAAAACTGACCGGGCGTGAACTGCGCGACTGACCCGCCGATGAAGCCCGAACACTACCGGCTGCCCGAGTTGTCGTTGCGCTTCGTTGCGGTGTGGCGGCGCAATTTCCTGGTCTGGCGCAAGCTGGCGATTCCCTCGGTGCTGGGCAATCTGGCCGATCCGCTGCTCTATGTCATCGGCCTGGGCTTCGGCCTCGGCGTGCTGGTGAAGGAAGTACAGGGCGTGCCCTACATCACCTTTCTCGCCACCGGCATCGTCTGCCAATCCACCATGAACAGCGCGACCTTCGAGGCGCTGTATTCGGCCTACTCGCGCCTGGCCACGCAGCGCACCTGGGAGGCGATCCTCAACGCGCCGATGTCGCTCGACGACATCGTGCTGGCCGAACTGGTCTGGGCGGCGTCCAAGAGCGTGATGTCCGGCGTGGCGATCCTGCTGGTGATCTGCCTGTTCGGGCTGACCGATGCCTGGTCCTCGCTGTGGGTGCTGCCGATCATCTTCCTGATCGGTCTGACCTTCGCTGCGCTCGGCCTGTGCGTCACCGCACTCGCACCCTCGTACGACTTTTTCATGTACTACTTCACCCTGTTCATCACGCCCATGATGCTGCTATCCGGCGTGTTCTTTCCGATCGAACAATTGCCGCCGGCGGTGCAATCGGTGGCGCACTTTCTGCCTCTCAGCCACGCGGTCGAATTGGTGCGTCCGCTGCTGCTCGGGCAGGCGCCCGAGCACATCCTGCGGCACTGCGCGGTGCTGCTCGGGGTGGCGCTGGTCGGTTACCATGTCGCGCTGGTGCTGTGCCGGCGCCGCATGATCAAGTGAACCTCGCGCCGGATCGGCACTCCAACCGACCATGACCTTTGCCGAAGAAACGCTGCTGGTGATATCGAACTTGCCCGACCGCGCCGCCGCCGAGTCGCTGGCGCACGCGCTCGTGGACCGCCGGCTGGCAGCCTGCGTTAACATCCTGCCGCCGTGCCGTTCGGTGTATCGCTGGCAGGGCGCGGTAGAACAGGCCGACGAGGTGCCGCTGCTGATCAAGACCACCCGGGCGCGCTACGCCGAACTGGAAGCCGCGTTGGGCGAATTGCATCCTTACCAGGTGCCCGAGATCATCGCACTGCCGCTTGCCGCCGGCTTGCCGGCCTACCTCGACTGGGTCTGCGCCGAATGCGCGCGCGATCCGAAGATCGCATGCTGATGCGCCGCCTGCTCCTGCTGCTTGCCCTGCTGCCGCTGCTCGCCTTCGCGGTGCAGGACCTACTTCCGCCGCACAAGGCTTTCCGGATCGACGCGGTTTCGCCGGAGCGCAATACGATTGAGGTCCGCTTCGACATCGAAGACGGCTATTACCTGTACCGCGAGCGCTTCAAGTTCGATTCGCCCGACGCCAAGCTCGGCGCTGCCGTGCTGCCGGCCGGCAAGATGAAGAAAGACGAGACCTTCGGCGATGTCGAGGTGTATTACCACGAGGTCGTGGCGCGGCTGCCGGTCGATGCGGCTGCCGGTGTGCAGACCCTGAAGCTCAACGTCACCTCGCAAGGCTGCGCAGACATCGGCGTGTGCTTTCCGCCGTATACCAAGGCTGTTGAGGTGACCCTCGGCGCGGCGGTGGGCAGTCCGGCGCCGGGCGCGGCGGCGCGCACGGAGCCTGCGGCGGCAAACCCGCGCGCGCCGGCCGACGGTGGTTTCGACGAGAGCGGACGCATCGCACGAGTGCTCAAGGAAGGCGGGGTACTGGCCATTGTCGGTTTCTTCGGTTTCGGCGTGCTGCTGGCTTTCACGCCCTGCGTGTTTCCGATGATTCCGATCGTCGCCTCGATCGTGCTCGGCCGCAGCCAGGCATTGAGCCGCCCGCGTGCCGCCGTGTTGTGCAGTGTCTACGTGCTGGCGATGGCGTTGGCGTATGCCGCGGCCGGCGTGGCGGCCGGGCTGTCGGGCACCATGCTGTCGGCCGCGCTGCAGAATCCGTGGGTACTCGGTGGCTTCGCCGCGCTGTTCGTGGTGCTGTCGCTATCGATGTTCGGCTTCTACGAACTGCAGTTGCCGAGCGCGCTGCAATCCCGGCTCAGCGACGTGTCGAGCCACCAGCACGGCGGCTCGATTCCCGGCGTCGCCACCATGGGCATGCTTTCGGCATTGATCGTCGGTCCCTGCGTGGCCCCGGCGCTGGCCGGCGCGCTGCTCTACATCGCGCAGACCGGCGATGCGCGCCTCGGAGGTCTTGCGCTGTTCGCCATGGGCCTGGGCACCGGCGCACCGCTGATCGTCTTCGCCCTCTCGGCGCACCATGTGCTGCCCAAGAGTGGACCGTGGATGGAGGCAGTGAAGAAGATCTTCGGCGTGCTGCTGCTGGGCGTGGCGATCTGGATCGTCTCGCCCGTCATCGCGCCGCTGGCCGCGATGCTTGCCTGGGCGGCGCTGCTGATCTTCTCGGCGATGTTCCTGCACGCGCTCGATCCGCTGCCCGCGCATGCGCACGGCTGGCAGCGCTTCTGGAAAGGCGTCGGCGTGGTCGCGCTGCTGGTCGGCGCCGCAATGCTGATCGGCGCGCTGGCCGGCAGCCGCGATCCGCTGCAACCGCTGGCCATACTGCGCAGCGCGGGTGCAAAGCAGCCGGCCGAGCAACACTTTCTGCGCGTCGCCTCGCTGGCCGAACTGGATCAGCGCCTGGCCGGCGCCAGCCAGCCGGTACTGCTCGACTTCTATGCCGACTGGTGCGTGAGCTGCAAGGAAATGGAACGCTTCACCTTTACCGACGCGCAGGTGCAGGCGCGATTCGGCAAGCTGCTGCTGCTGCGGGCCGACGTGACCGCCAATTCCGAAAATGACAAAGCATTGCTCACCCGCTTCAACCTGTTCGGCCCGCCGGGCATCGTCTTCTTTGACCAGAGCGGCCGCGAGATCGATGGACTGCGCGTGGTCGGCTACCAATCCGCCGAGCAGTTCGTTGCGGTGCTCGACCGCGCGCTCGGCTTCTAGCGCCGACGCCCGTGGCGACGCGTGACCACGCCGGCCAGCAGTCCCAGGCCGCTCAGCATGAGCGCCCAGGTGCCGGGTTCGGGAATCGGTGGACTGGCTGCCGTAAGGAACACGTTGCCGGTGATCGACTCGCCCTGACCGCCCACTTCCCCAACGTACAAATACAGCTTTGACCCAGTGCTGGGCGTCGTGTCGGCCAGATTGAAAAGGATGCTTCCCCCGAATCCGAGCGAAACGTAGCCCGAAGTAAAATACTTTCCATCAAAACGATCGAGCGTGGCGCTCGGGTCGACACCGCCGACGGCGTTGGCACCGAACTGTTTGGGCGACTTTGGCGGTCTCTGGCTGCCCGCGCTTACCGACGTGCTCGGAAAATCGAAGACCGTCAGCCCGGCCGCGGAAAGTGCACCCGAGGCACTATCCTTGAACTCTGTCGACAGCTTGATGGCATCCAAATCGAAGCCGGAGTCGCCGCCGGGCGAGCCGAAGCCAACATTGCTCGTGTCGAAGAGTTCGATCTGAAAAAGCTCCAACGAACCAATGTCGGGAAGTTCGGCCCGAAAAACACCGGTTCGATTGAAGTAAGGAGCGGTATACCCATTGTCAATGAGCCCGCTGAGTCGCGTGAAGGTCAGTGGTGCGACGGTTTGCGCCGAAACGCCTGAGGCAATCGATGCGAAGCCGATCGCGGCGGCGATTGCTTTCGGTGAAATTCTGGCCATGGTAACTCCTGGTAGTCGGGCAGAAAAATTTGGCTGTTCGCGGCAGGCGCGGCATCCGCCAAATAGGTGATCGGCGCCTATGCTGACATGGTTTCGCGTTCCGATGCAACCCCTGCGATCGCAGGGTATCTGGCCAAGGGCCATGCGCCGCGGTCGAATCGCACCGCTGCAAACCTCGGGGAAACAGCGGTTTTGCGCACTCACGAATCGACGCGCTGCCTGCCTCCGGCGCCGCGATTGCGGCCCGCTCGGTGGCGATTGCGGCACTGCGGCCCGCTTGCATTTCCGGTTACGCAAGGTAGATTGGCAACAGATCCTCAATTCGTGACTCGACGTGCACTGCAACCATGAATCCCGGGCCGGCCGAAATGGCGCTGTCGCCACCACGCCCAATCGTCCGGCAGCACGCTGTTCAACCGGGCGCGCCGACTGATGCGCCCGCTACCAACCGAAGCACGCAGACTGGCTTTACGCTTGCGAGCCGAGCTTGCGCGCGTCGTTTCGTTCGCGCTTGCCCTGCTATGCGCGAGCGGCGTGCTGGCAGATGCGCAGGTGCTGCGCTACGGCGGCGACCGCGCTTTTGCCCCGTTCGAGTACGCGGACAGCAGCGGCCGGCCGCAGGGCTTCCAGATCGACTTGCTGGCGGAACTTGCGCGGGTCGCCGGGCTTGGGCTCGAGATACGGCTCGACGACTGGCCAGCGGTCGAAGCCGGGTTTCGCGCCGGGGGGCTCGACCTGATCGCCATGTCGCGTACTCAGGCGCGCGGGGAGTGGGCCAACTTCCTGCCCGCGCATGCCACGCCGGCGCTGGCTATCTACTACCGCAGCGGCGCGCGGGCGCCCGAATCGTTGCAGGATCTCGAGGGGCCGCGCGTCGCCTTTGTCGATGCCGAGCCGATGCGCGAGGCGCTGGCGAGCTTCTTTGCCGGCGAGCGCTTCCACTTCACGCCCCACGCCACGCCGCGCGCGGCGCTGGAATCGCTGCGCGACGGCTCCAGCGACCTGGCGCTGATGCTACGTGCCTACGGCGATCCGCTTTTGCTGGCCGACGATCTGCGTGGCTTGGAGGCGGCCGAATTCAGCGTCCGCCTGCAGGACTATGCGTTCGCCGTGCAGCCGGGCAATACCGCACTGGCAGAGCGGCTGTCGCAGGCGCTCGAGCAGATCGAGAAATCCGGCAAGCTCGAAGCGCTGCGGGTGAAATGGCTGAGCAGCCATCGCGATGCGCGGGTGCAGGCGCAGTTGCAGCAGCGCGTGGTGCTGCAATGGGTGGCCGGCGGCGTGTTGGCGCTGGCCGCGCTGGTGCTGTTGTTTCTGCTGGCGCGCCGGCTGCGCGCACGCACGCTGGCGATGCGCGCCGAGCGGGCGCGCCGCGAGCAGGCCGAGCACTCGCTGCGCGCGGCCGAGCAGCGTTTCGAGCAGACTTTCATGTTGCACCCGGATGGCATGGCGATCCTGCAAGCGGGCAGCGGCCTGATGCTCGAGGTCAACCAGGCCATCTGCAAACTGCTCGGCGTGTCGCGCGAGGCGCTAGTCGGCCAGGCGGTCGATACGCTGGCAGCGATCGATTCGCCGCTGGCGCTGAGCTCGCTGCGCGTCATATTGCACGAGAGGGGAAACCTGGAGGCCGCCCCGCTGCAATTGCGCCGCAGCGACGGCGAACTGCGCGACTGCCTGGTGCATTCGGAATACTTCGATCTCGATACGCGCCGCTGCGTCTTCGTCGTGGTGCGCGACGTGACCGAGCAATCGCGCAAGCAGGCGCAGTTTCGCAAGGGCTACGAGGCGCTGCTCGCGCAGACCCGCGAGCAGGCGATAAAGCTCGGTGCGGCAAACGAGATGGCCGATGCGGCGCGGCGCGGCAGCGCGCGGTTCGCCAGCACCATCGCCCACGACCTGCAGGCGCCGGTGCGCGCGATCCGCGGTATCAGCGTGTTCCTCAGGCACGATATCGGCAGCGGCGCGCTGGAGAGCGCGCTGGCCAATGTCGATCGCATCGATCGCGCGGCGCTGCGGATGGACGCGCTGATCGGCGCGCTGAGCCGCCTGTCACTGGCCGAAGAGAGCGAATTGCTGCGCGAGAACGTCGACATGACCGCGGCCGCCCGCGACACCTGGGAGATCGTCGCCGCCGACCCGGGCCGCCGCGTGGCGTTCACGCTCGCCGACCTGCCGCCGGCGCTGGCCGATGCGCAACTGATCGCGCAGGTGTGGCAAAACCTGCTCGGCAACGCCTGGAAGTACACCGGCCATAGCGCGGTGCCGGCGGTGGGCGTGGATAGTTTCGCCGAGGCCGGGCGCACCTGGTACCGAGTCGCCGACAATGGCGCCGGATTCGACATGAGCCATTCCGACGGACTGTTCCAGCCCTTCCGCCGCATGCACTCGGCACGCGAGTTTCCCGGCACCGGCATCGGCCTGTCGATCGTCCAGCGCATCGTGCAGCGCCACGGCGGCGAGATTCGCGCACGTTCCAACGTCGGCATCGGTTCGATCTTCGAGTTCACGCTGCAGGCCGCGCCGGAGGGCGCCAGCACGGCATCGTAGCCCGGGCAGGGCTGGAAGCCGCATGGATTGGCGGTCTACGGACGGCATGCCCGTAGACCGCCAATCCATGCGGCTCGCAGGCCGATGGCTGGTTCAGATGCTGCGCAACGCGCCCTGGCTCACCGCGTAGGGCGCGAAGCCCTCGGGCAGCAGCGTTTGCGCAAGACTGCGCTGGGCAAACAGGAAACGGCCGTCGCAGACGAAGCCAAGTTCGCGCCAATCGACGTCGTTGAGCAACGCGCACAGCGCAGCCAGATCGGCATGCGGCTGGTGCGGAAACAGCGCGAAAATGGAACCGTCATAGTGAATCGACGGGTGCAGGAAGAACGGCCGCGGGTTGCGCGTGCGGTTGTTGACATAGATGCGCGGCCGGTCGCTAACGTGATGCTGGCGGCCCCACTGCCACCAGTTGGATTCGTCGAAGCGGCGCACCCGGCGCGCGATCAGCCGCGGCTTGAACGGCTCGAGGTACTCGAGTTGCTCGTTGTAGATCATGCGCCGGGTCTGCCCGGTGCGCGCGGTGACCGAGCAGACGAAATCGATGCTGCCGAGTTCTTCGTGGGTGTAGATGTCGTCGGCGCCCGAAACGGCACCCACCTTCACCGCGAACACGTCGGACAGCGGCACGCTGTAAATGCCGCGCGAGAATGCCAACTGCCCACCGGAGAACACCATGCGCCGGCCGTCGTGCGTGCGGTGCGTGGCATTGCCCTTTTCGAAGCGCCAGATCGCGCAGTTGGGCAGGCTGCCGTCGAACACCCGGGCATCGCCCAGCTCAACGAAATCCGTGATCGTGCCTTCGCGATACAGCCGCGCATTGAGCGGCGCGCTCGAGGTGGCCTTGAGAAAATCGCGCGGCGTGATGAAGATCAGCTCGCCGCCCGGCGCCAGGTGATCGAGGCATTTGTCGATGAAAAACAGATACAGGTTGGCGCGCCCATCGAGCCGCCCCGGCTCGAACAGCGCGCGGGTGCCGGCGCGGATGTACTGGTAGCGCACATAGGGCGGGTTGCCGATGATGGTGTCGAACTTCTCCGTCGCCGGGTAGGCGAAGAAATCCTGCACCAATGCGCCGGGCGGGGCGAAATGCGAATCGAGTTCTATCGCGGTGCAGCCGTCGATGCGGTTCGAGAACGCGCCGTCACCCGCCGCCGGATCGAGCGTGCGGCCGTGACGGCGGCGCAACGCGAGCATCGCATCGACGATGGCCGGAGGCGTGAACACCTGGCCGAGGCGGGCGATGTCTCGCTCGGCGGCGAAAGAGGCGTTCGGAGAGACGGAACTCATCGCGCCCGGCGCGACGCATCAAGCGCGTTCCGCAAATCGATCCGCGCCCTGAATGAACGAATGCGAGGCTGCGCACCGAGCCGGTTCGATCGGCGGAACGCTTGCAGCCAGGACATCAAGAACACTCGCATTGGCGGACCCGGGAAGTTTCGGAAGCCAGTGAATTGTACACTCCGCCCGGTTCTCGCGTCCCCGCCCCGGGGCTCAGTTCAGCCGATCCAGCGGCCTCGCCACGCCCCGGCCGCCGCGATTGAGCACGTGGTTATGGATCTTGGTGGTGAATACGGCCGAATGGCCGGGCAACGCCTGCATGGTACGGCGTCGCCGGCAGTATCGTCACGCGGTCCTGAAGCCCATGTCGTCGCGCGTCAGCATCACCGGCAAGCGCTTCGGCGCCTTGGCCTGCTGATCGTTGTCCAGCCAACGTAGTTCAAGCGCCAGCACCTCACGAAAGCGAAACAGCAATGCGCGCTTTGCCTGGTTCTGCGTCGATGCCTCCACCTGCCCCGCCACCGCCTGATGGTCAGGAAGGCCCCGACCGCGACCGCACCCATCTCTCGCGGATGGCGCTTGCCATTGTGCCGGATAAGTCGTTAAATCCAATCCACATACGCCTGCCCAGTCCGCAGACTGTAGTGTTTCAGCCGGATCTTCCCGCGTACCTGATCGAGCTGGCGGGGAGGTGGCGAAAGCAGCGCATCAATCTTTAGGCACTCATGAACTTGGACAACCCACTGATGGAAAGTGGATATCCTCTGACGCACGACTTTTTTGCAGACTTTTGTCGGGAAGTTCTCCGTCACGTTTAGGCGCCACACCTTGCGTTTGGCCTCGCAATCGTCGGTCTCGCCGGCGCGCGTCTAACGCGAGCCAACGACCATCGCATTGGCCCCACGCAATGGCCACTCCAGGAAGGTGCAGTGCCCTCGGTCTACCTACTTATGCGCGCAGAGGTAAGAATGGAAAATCTGCATGGATTCCTGGTTTCACTCGTCCTGCTTGTTACGTCGGGCTGCACCGCTATGCCGGCGCCAATCAGCTCCACGGCCCAGGTAGACACAACGAAAGGAGTCTTGCTTGCCGCGATTTCTTCCGATGGCAACTCGCAGGTAAGGGACACCTGGTTCTTCTACCGTCAAAAGGGGACAAGCAAGGAACATCGCCTGGATGCCTTCGGACTGGCAGGACTACTGAAAAAGCCCAACGACTTTGAGGGGCAGGAGGCGGTCATGGGGCGATTGATCGCATTGCCACTCGAACCGGGTCAGTACGAGTTGTTCAATTGGACGCTCTATGTCACCCGCTTTGGCGGCTACGGATACATATCGCCAAAGATCCCGCCTCCGCCTCATGCCTTCACCATCCGAGCCGGTGAGATAACCTATCTTGGCGGGCTCCACGTAGAAACGGTTCTCGGCAAGAACCTCACCGGAATGTCGCTGCCGTTCGCGGGCAATCCAAATATCACGGACCAGTTCACCCGCGATCTCCCTATTCTCAAACGCAAGTATCCCAATCTCGCAGATTGGACGGTTCAGAGTAGCATCCCCGACAACCGACAGTGGCGACTTTCGCAGTAGTGAAGAGTGCGCTGCTTCTTGGCGGCTAGGTCATCATGGCGCTCAACCCTGCTCGTTTCGGTCGCTGGACGCTGCGCAATAGCGCTGCGCAGCGCCGGTTAGGCCCTCCACGGGGGCTTCCCCCGGTGTCAAGCGAAAGTGATGCCGTGCGGATCGAGTAGCGATCCGTCATCGACGGTTCACACTTTGATCGCATCGCGTGCAGCCGCACAGGCAAAGTGCGGCCTGAAAGAACCACAAACGGTCATTGTGTCGCCTGGATTTGACTGGCGACGGACCCCCATAAGAGGCGCACGCGGGTCTCGTAATGCCGCGCGATCGCCCCATGCCAAGGAGCATCCGATGCACCCGCAACCGCTCTAGGTCCCAAGTCCAATCGACCTCCAAGACGAGCGTGCCGCCATGGCGTGGGCTACGTCAGCGAACGACCTCCGTCCTTGGCGCTCTACCATCTTCGACGCCATATCCAGTTTCATCGACTCTGCGAAAGCAAGCTCAGATCTCGAACCTGGCTCTGGGCCGGGTTTCTTGGCTTAGGAAACACTGAATGAGCGGTGAACGATTTCTTCGTCATAGAGTCAGACGAAGAGTTGGATCACGAGGGACAAGACAATGAAGCAGATGACGCTGGCGGCAGGTCGAGGATTCGAGAAACATAGTCGGACGACGCGCAAGGCGGA
>WBZP01002336.1_pt1 | contig 21904 bp, 19 predicted proteins | sample 5204301 | NCBI WGS metagenome assembly WBZP01 (sample SAMN12412401, study PRJNA552823) | activated sludge metagenome | isolation source: activated sludge from nitrification reactor of wastewater treatment plant... | place: USA: Pennsylvania | collected 2017
GCGTCCGATCTCAGGGTTTGCGCCTGCACCCAGGCCCTGTGTCAGGTGTGGCCCGAGCTGGATCTTGTTCGGTACTTTACTCTGAGCGATCGCCTGGGCATCCGTATTGCATATGATGAAATTCACTCCGTCGATGCGTTGCGAAAACATGTGGTTGACCGCATTGCTTCCGCCGCCTCCCACACCAATGACCTTGATGATGGAAGACTGTTCTTTGGGTAAATCAAAATGAATCATGTTAATTGAATTTGTTGGTTAGTATGTTAGTTTTCGAAACCGGGTAATGGTTATAAATGCGTATCGTCTTCTTCCTTGAACATCTCAATCAGGTTGGTCTTGATGGAATCCATGAAATTCTTCAATGTTTTCCTGCTCTTGATCTTTTCCGGTTCGTTTTCTGTTTCTGGCTTGAGCAGCGTTTCATCTACCACGAGCGGCCCTTGCAGGATACCTCCACCCAGGTCGATCTTCGCAAATTTCTCTTCAAAAGCACGGCTCTTGTTTTCGTAATCATTATATCCTTTCATGATCAGCCCGATACAAGTGCTGTACATTGGTTTGGCCAGCTCTTCGAGATGTCCGCCGGAGAGGTGTTCGTTCGGGTAACCGATGCGGGCATTCAAACCTGTTACATATTCAGTAAGCTGGATCAGGTGTTTCAATTGAGAACCACCGCCGGTCAGGATGATGCCGCCGTTCAATACCTTGTTATCGAGGCCAACCTGTTTGAGGTGATAGGTCACAAAGTCCATGATCTCGCTCATACGCGCCTGAATGATATTGGCCAGGGTTTTTACTGAAACTTCTTTGGGAGCCATGCCGCGCAGACCAGGTATGGTGATGAATGCATTGCTTTTCGCTTCATCGCTCAGTGCGGAACCGAACTGTATCTTCATTTGTTCAGCCTGTGTTTTCAGCACGCCAAGGCCGGTTTTGATGTCATTGGTGATATTTTCACCACCAAAGGGTATGACCGCCGTATGTTTCAGGATACCTTCATAAAATACCGCGAGGTCGGTGGTGCCGCCGCCGATATCCACAATGGCCACACCGGCTTCGAGGTCCTGCTCGCACATAACGGCTGCGGCTGATGCCAGCGGTTGCAGTACGAGGTCTTCCGTTTTCAGACCGGCTTTTTCCACGCTGCGGTTGATATTACGGATGGCATTTTTATCACCGGTGATGATGTGGAAATTAGCCCCGACTTTTACACCATTGTACCCGATTGGATTAGGGATGTTTTGAAAGTTATCTACGGTAAACTCCTGTGGGATGACATCGATGATCTGATCGCCTGCGGGGATATATGTCTTGTATTGATCCGCCACCAGTTTATCGATCTCATCCTGCGTGATCTCGTCTTCATTGTTCTGGCGTACAATATCACCGCGGGTTTGCAGGCTCTTGATGTGGTGACCGGCGATACCAACGTATACCTCTTTGATTTCGAGATTGGGGTTCGATGCCCTGCAATTTTCGAGCGCCGTTTGAATGGCTTTAATGGTTTGGTCGATATTCAGCACCATACCGTGCTGAACACCGTTACTGTTTGCGCGGCCGAAGCCCAGGATCTCGAGCTTGCCAAATTCATTTTTGCGGCCGGCAATCGCAGCGATCTTGGTTGTTCCTATATCCAAGCCTACGATAATGGGTTGTTCCTGGTTCATAGTTGTATTGTTTTTGTGTTTGTACTAATGGTTTATGATTGGGTTTAGATATTAGTTTCGCTTGCCTGGCCCCGGTTTCGGCCTGCCGTTATTTACCCGCGACGGTGCAACGGGCTGTATAACGGGTGCCTCCGGTTTGGGTGCCATGTTTTCAAAATACAATGTTGGCTCACTTGCTTCTTCACGCTGAATGGATTGCAGGATCATGGTGCTGTCTGCCGTATTCCTTTCATTATCCTGTATGATCGTTTGTATGGAGTCACTGGCCAGTCGTTCGGCCGTGGCGGCAATGGTCTGCATCATCTGAACGGTGCGCAGGGAATCCGCTGAGATATCGTCCCTCCCTGCCAGTTTGGCCACCACCTGGCCCTTGTACTGCAAGTTGATGATACTATACCTGTTCCATCCAAAGCGGGTCATAATTTTTTTGTAAAAAAGCGCCAGGCGGTGGAACTTGGAATCCAGGTCGCGCGCATCTCCCAGAACAATGACCTGCTCACCGATATAGGGCACCATCTCAAAGGTCCTGGCCGGGGTGATATCCACCTGCTGGATCAATGCATTCATCAACGAATCCTGCTGGATCTGCAGGCTGATGGCTTTGATGTCCATGAGCAGGTTACTGTCGGCCTTTGTCAAAACCATGGCTTCAGAAGGGAACCCGGTAAACACCGGCACCCTGGCAGAAAATTTTTCACTAAGGGGGAGCATGCTCCGGGTACTGTCGATATAAAAAGATCTGGTGCCTGTGGTGAACACGCGGGCAATTGGTTCGCGTTCTTCCACTTCAGCCTGCAAAACGTCTTTGCTGTCGAAATAGATCTCGGCATTCTTCACCCATACGTCCTTTTCCAGTTCTGTTTCCATCCCCACCAGGTCGAACGATTCTATTGATTGACCGATGGCATCACGGCCGGCAAAACGGTTGATCACTTCCATGACATCCGATTTGTCGATGAAGAAATGATTATGCGTGCCGCTGATATTGATTTCGATCCCTTCACAGTGATGCCCGTTCTTCCTTTTAACCGCCGATGCAAGCAGGAACAGGCAACCCGCACCCAGGATGACCCACCCTGAGGTTACAAGAATCTTCTTGACCGGATATTTAGTTGACCAATTCATGCTATGATCATTCATTTAATTGTTGAGTGCGTCCGCAACCGGCTGCACGAGTGTATCAATGTCTCCCGCTCCTGCCATGATGAGCAATGAAGGACGGTGTGATCGGAGATCGTGCACCAATTCATTCATGTCAACCATGCGTATTTTTGTTCCCTTCATCCTGTCGGCTATCATCCGGCTCGTTACACCGGGCATGGGCAATTCCCGTGCCGGATAGATCGGCAACAACAACAGTTCATCAGCCAGCCCGAGCGCATCGGCAAAACCATCTGCCAGATCATTCGTCCGGCTGAATAGATGCGGCTGAAATACCACCGTACATGGCATTCCGGGATATAATTCTTTCGCCCCGCTGATCAACGCCCTCAATTCCTCGGGATGATGGGCATAGTCATCGATCATCACCAGGTCTTCCCTTCTAATGATATATTCAAAGCGCCTCTTGACTCCGTTGAAATCCGCTACAGCCGCCTTGATCTTGTCGTCGCTGATCCCCAGCCTGCCCGCAATCGCCATGGCCGCCACGGCATTTTCGATGTTATGCATACCACCCATATTCAGTTCCACACGATGGATGGTATGGGTGGGCAGTGTCACATCAAACAAATAGCGTCCGCCCGTGATCTCAATGCGGCTGGCATAAATGGCGGCATTGGGGTTATCCAGACTGTAACTAACGATGTTACCTGCACGAAATTCATCCGACCGCGGCAATCCGTATTTGTACACCAGGTAACCGCCTTCTTTCAACCTGTTGGCGAATTGAACGAAAGCGTCCTGAAGGTTTTCCGCGGTGCCGTAGATATCCAGGTGGTCGGGATCCATGGAAGTGATCACGGCCATATCCGGACTGAGTTGCAGGAAACTGCGGTCATACTCATCGGCTTCAGCCACGCTGACTGCTTTCTCATGGCTCCAGAAATTGGTGCCGTAATTGGCGGTGATCCCGCCAAGAAATGCGTTGCAGCCATAGCCGCTGTGCCTCAGAATATGTGCGATCAAAGAACTCGTTGTTGTTTTACCATGCGTACCTGCCACACAGATGCTGAATGTTTCTCCTGTGATCATACCCAGCACCTCGCTCCTTTTCTTCACAGGGTAGCCGTTATTTTTGAAAAAAATCAGTTCACTGTGATCTTGCGGAACAGCCGGTGTAACAATGACCAACTCAGCTTCCCGGTCGATCTTTTCCAGGTTATCGTCGTAATGAACGGTCATACCTTCTGCCACCAGTTGTTTGGTCAGCACCGTTTCCGTTTTATCATACCCGCTTACCCGTATACCTCTGCTTTTGAAATACCTGGCCAGCGCGCTCATGCCGATGCCCCCGATTCCGAGAAAATAGACGGACGATATGTCTGATAATTTCTTCACTTTAATTTGCTCAAGGTTTCTAACATGTCTTTTGCCACCACATCATCTGCATCCTGTATCGCCAGCCTCGATATGTGACCGGCCAGGTAACGCCTTCTGTCTGCATCAGCCGCCAGCGATATGGCAGCGGGCACCAGGTTTTCCCTGGCTGCGGAATCTTTCACGATCATGGCCGCCTGTTCATTCACCAGGTTCATGGCATTAACCGTCTGGTGGTCTTCGGCCGCGTGCGGAAAAGGCACGAATATGACCGGTTTTTTCACGATGCACAATTCAGCCACGGCCATCGCTCCGCTCCGGCTGATCACCAGATCTGCAGCAGCGTAAGCGTTTTCCATATCCGTGATAAAATCGCTCACAAACACGCCGGGCCTGTTGGCAGCAGCGAGTTTCGCACGGTCCAGGAAAGGTTTGCCTGTCTGCCAGATCAGTTGTAACCCGTTTTTGTCAAACAAACTGATATCCTTTTCCACAGCCTCGTTGATATTTTTGGCCCCCAGGCTGCCACCGACAACCAATACCGTTGGCATTCCCGGTTTTAATCCAAACCTATCCAGTGCCGCATCCTGCCTGATCGACCCGGCGGTGCCAGAGATCGATTGGCGTACAGGGTTACCCGTTACCATCAGCCGGTCTGATGGAAAGAACTTCTCCATGCCCCTGGTTCCGGTATATATCTTCGACGCTTTTTTTCCCAGCATGATATTACTCTTGCCGGCAAATGAATTGGCTTCGTGGATGAATGTCGGGATCCCTTTAGCCTGGGCGTAACGCAGTACCGGGTATGTGGAGTAACCACCCACACCAAGTACCGCGTCGGGCCTGAACCCCTTCATGATGGATGCCACTTCAAAAAAACTCTTCACCAGCTTGTATGGCAACGAGATATTTTTGATCAAAGAACTTCTGTTGAATCCCGAAATGGTCAAACCCCTGATGGCAAAACCTGCCTGGGGCACTTTTTCCATTTCCATTTTTCCTTTGGCACCGATGAACAGGAACTCTGATCCCGGGGCCATTTTTTTTAACGCATGGGCGATCGCCACTGCAGGAAAAATATGTCCGCCTGTTCCGCCGCCCGCTATGATGAACCGGTATGGCTTATATGTTGGGTTCGGTTGTTCCATCATCAGGATGTTTCCTCATCTGTTTTACTTTCCGTTTCAGCCGGCGCTTCCGCCTCAACCATGGCCTGCTTACCTTCCAGTTGTTCCACGTTGCGCGCCACACTCAGTATGATACCGATCGACATGCAGGTAAAAAGAAAACTGCTTCCACCCATACTCACAAGAGGCAGGGTCACGCCCGTATTCGGGAAGAGGTTCACATTCACCGCCATATTGGCCATTGCCTGGATCACGAGCATGAAACTCAATGCCAGGGCAAGGAATGCCCCGAATGCGAACGGGCATTTCCGGTATAGCCGGATACAGCGGTACAGGAAGAGCAGATATATAAATACCATAAAGCCGCCTCCGATCAATCCATACTCTTCAATAATGATCGCATATATAAAATCGCTGTAGCTATGCGGAAGAAAATTCCTTTGCTCGCTGTTTCCCGGTCCTTTCCCCAGCCAGCCACCCTTTGCAATGGCGATCTTGGCCTGGTTGATCTGGTACATTTTTTCACTGTCTGCGTCTTTGCTGCCGTACACGAATGTTTGAATACGGCTTATCCAGGTTGGTATTCTTCCGCTTGAAAGAAAAGCGGGCAATTTTTTCGACTCATGCGTTTTACTATCGTACGTAGCCACTGCCAGGGTGATGAGCAGCACGATCGGGATCAGGGCAATGCCAATGGTGGCCAGGATGTGTTTGGTGCTGACCCGTCCGATGAACATCAGCATCATACTGGTGCCCCCGATCAACACGGCGGTTGACAGGTTTGCCGGTGCAATGAGCAGGCAAATGATGGCCACCGGGGTGATGATCGGAAGAAAGCCTTTTTTGAAATCCTTGATGACCCGTTGCTTCCGGCTAAGCATGCGGCTCAGGTACATGAACAGGGCCAGTTTGGCCAGGTCGGATGTCTGAAAGGTCATATTGATCACCGGCAATTTGATCCAACGGCTTCCTGCATTGAGCTGCACACCAAACAACAGGGTATAGAGCAACAACGGAATGGAGATCAGGAATAAAACCAGTGCCACCCTTGAATAGATCGTGTAGTTGATGCGGTGGGCAAAATAAATGATGATCAACCCGAGCATGATAAAGGCGAACTGTTTGAACAGGTAGCTTTCCGTACTCTTGCTCAGGCGGTATGCGAGCGAACCGGTGCTGCTGTACACCAGCAGAAGGCTTGCCAGTGTCAGGATGATGACGATGGCCCAGATAGACTTATCGCCCCGGGTCTTGCTCACCAGGTTATCGCCCATATTACTGAGCGATGGGTTAAATATGTTTTTTATGTTGAGGTTTTCAGCCATGCTGAATCAATTGCTTGCTTGATTATAAATTTTTTACCGCTTGCTTGAACTGGTTACCCCTGTCTTCATAATTCTTGAACAGGTCGAAACTGGCGCAGGCAGGGCTGAGCAACACCACTTCTCCTTTATTGGCGTATTGAAATGCTTCCTGAACGGCTTCCTGTGCGCTGGCCGTATCAACGATCAGTGGAACGATGTCGGAAAATGCCGCGTGGATCTTACTGTTGTCGGTTCCCATACACACGATCACCTTAACTTTTTCCGTAACCAGGTCGCGGATGAGGCCGTAGTCATTTCCCTTATCCACACCGCCCAGTATCAGGATCACGGGCTTGGTCATGCTTTCCAGGGCAAACCAGGTGCTGTTGACGTTGGTGGCTTTGCTGTCGTTGATGAATTCCACGCCGCGCACGGTACTCACCGGTTCCATACGATGCTCAAGGCTCTGGAAAGTCTGGAGCGCTTCGCGTATCTTATCTTTTCGTATATCCAATGCCGTTGCCGCCATGCTGGCTGCCATACTGTTGTACTGGTTGTGTTTTCCTTTGATGGCAAAGTCGGTGATACTCATCTGCATCTCTTCATTCTTCCATTTCAGGTGCATCTTCGCGTTAGTCAGATAAGCGCCCTGGGGCAGTTCTTTACTCATAGTGATAGGAGCTTGGGTTGATTTGATGGGATATTTTCCAATATTTTTCATAGTGACTTCATCATCCAGGTTAAAGATGAAAATATCATCTGCTTCCTGGTTTTCAGCAATGCGGAACTTGCTGTTAACATAGTTCTGCATTTTGTAATCATAGCGATCGAGATGATCTTCCGTGATATTTGTCAGTACGGCCACATGCGGCCTGAACGTACTGATATCATCAAGCTGGAAAGAGCTGATCTCGGCGATGTACAGTGGTTTTGGGTCCAGGGCCACCTGCCTTGCGAATGAGTACCCGATATTACCCACCAGGGCACAGTCTTCATTGGCATGGCGGCAGATGTGATAGGTCAGCGCGGTGGTGGTGGTTTTACCGTTACTGCCGGTAATGGCTACCACCCGGCTGTTGCCGATATACCGGTAAGCAAACTCGATCTCGCTGATCACGGGTATCCCTTTTGCCCTGATCTGCTTCATGACGTCTGCCTTTTCCGGTATGCCCGGGCTCTTCATGATCTCATCTGCCCCCAGGACCTTTTCCATCGTGTGCGTTCCCTCTTCGAAAGGAATGCCATGCTCGGATAGTTCCTTACGGTAAGTGTCTTTCACCGGCGTACTGTCGCTTACGAATATGTCGTAGCCCATCTTTGCGGCAAGCAAAGCTGCGCCAACGCCACTTTCACCAGCTCCCAATATGACCAGTTTCTTTTTCACCCCGTGTTTCAACAGTTACAAAAATTGGTTTTTCAACAGTATTGACTTTTACAGGCAGTTGCTCCCGTGGTCAATAAAAAAGTGGTTCTTCAACGGTATTGATTTTTACAGGACAACTATGTCAATTCGGTACACGGATATAAAAACGGCCGGGTATACTTAACCGTTACACCGCCCGGGCGGATGTTGGTTAGTTAAAAAGTTGGTTCTTCAACGGTATTGATTTTTACAGGACAACGTCTTGTCTGAAAATCATTCCATTACTAAATCAAAACGGTTTTTCATCAGTATAGAATTTAACGGGTCAGCTTGATTCATAAGGTCTGGATCCGTTTGGTCTGGATACTGATTTCAACCGGCGTTCCTCCAGGTTTTCAGTTTTCAACAGGTTTATCTTAGTTTGAGCGTCACGATGGCCATCGCCACACTCAGGATTGTCACGATCCAGAACCGCACAGCTATCTTACTTTCATGGTACCCCAGTTTCTGGTAATGATGGTGCAGCGGGCTCATCAGGAAAACCCTTCGTCCCTCACCATATTTCCGTTTGGTGTATTTGAAGTATGATACCTGTATCACCACACTGAGGTTCTCCACGAGAAAAACCATGCAGAAGATGGGGATCAGCAGTTCTTTGCGTACGATAATGGCCAGGGCAGCGATGATGCCACCCAATGCCAGGCTTCCCGTATCGCCCATAAATACCTGGGCGGGGTATGAATTATACCAGAGGAAACCGATACAGGCGCCCACAAAGGCGGCGATGAAAATCGACAACTCGCCCAGGTTGGGTATGTACATGATATTAAGGTATTCGGCAAACTTGATATTGCCGCTGACATAGGCGAATATGCCCAGGCAAATGCCAATGATGGCACTTACGCCGGTGGCCAGGCCATCCAGCCCGTCGGTGATATTGGCGCCATTGGAAACGGCCGTTACAATAAAGATGACAATGAGGATATATAATATGTATGAGTAATCGCGCCAATTATGGGGCAACAGGCGTGCATAATTGAATTCATGGTTCTTAACGAACGGGATGGTGGTGATGACAGATTTGGCATCCACGAAAACCCTTGTCTTACCATCTACAATGACGGTATCCAGTTTTTCTTTTGTATTGCGAATATCACTGATGCCAGAAATATGATTGTTGATCACTTCGCGTTTCACCACCACGCTTTGGTTGAAATAAAGTGTGGCGCCCACGATGATGCCCAGCATGACCTGTCCGAATATCTTAAACCTACCCGCCAGTCCGTCGGCATCCGATTTTTTATACTCAATGCCTTTTTCCTTGGCAACGCGTTTGGCGCGGATCTTCAGGTAATCGTCGATGAAACCGATGGCGCCCATCCAAACGGTGCAGAGCAGCATCAATCTGATATAAACCTTATCGAGGTTAGCCAGTAACAGTGTGGGAATGATGATGGCCAGGATCAGGATGATGCCTCCCATGGTAGGTGTGCCCTTCTTTTGCTGTTCTCCTGCAAGGCCAAGGTCTCTAACGGTTTCGCCCAACTGCTTTTTCTGCAGGAGTGCGATGATCTTTTTACCGTACACGGTTGTGATCACCAGGGAGAGGATGAGGGCGAGCATCACCCGGAAGGTGATGAACTGGAAGAGCCCGCTACCGGGAAAACGCATATTTTCCCTGGTCAACCAATCGAACAAGTGATACAACATAAAGTCTTCTTTGGGCAGCCCGGTTCAAAAAACCGGCCCGCATTGGGTTATTCTTTCTTATTTCTCCAGCAGTCCGAACATATCGGCCAACACTTTTTTATCATCAAAAGCGTGTTTGACGCCATTGATTTCCTGGTATTTCTCATGGCCCTTGCCGGCCACCAGGATGATATCTTCATTTCCGCTCAGGCTGACGGCCGTTTTAATGGCCTCTTTCCTGTCGGCGATCGTAATACATTTTTTTTTTGCCGCTGCGTTAACACCAGCCTCCATCTCTTTCAATATTTCCAGCGGATCTTCAAACCGGGGGTTATCCGATGTCAAGATCACTTTGTCGCTATACTGGCAGGCCACTTCGGCCATCACGGGCCTTTTCGTTTTATCCCTGTTTCCGCCACAGCCCACCACGGTAATGACCTGTTCAACGCCCTTGCGCAATTTTTTGATCGTGGCCAGTACATTCAGCAATGCATCCGGCGTATGCGCATAATCTACGATGCCGACAACCTTATCGTGTTCGCTCACGATGTAATCGAATCGTCCTTCGGCCCCGGTCAGGTTACTCAGCTGCAGCAGCACTTCCTGCTTGTCTTTTCCCAGTGCCACGGCTACCCCATATACGGCCAGCAGGTTATATGCATTGAATTCACCGATGAGTTTCAGGTACACTTCCCTGTCGTTCACCGTCATATGTAAACCCGACAAGCTGTTTTCCAGGATCTTGCCCTTTATATCCGCCAGTGTTTTCAAGCTGTAAAAGATCTTTTTGGCAGCGGTATTTTGCAACATCACATGGCCCCTTTTATCATCAGCGTTGCTGAGCGCAAAAGCTGTGGCGGGCAGTCCATCGAACCAGGATTTTTTAACTCGGATATATTCATCAAATGTTTTATGGTAATCGAGGTGGTCGTGTGTGATATTACTGAAAACAGCGCCGGTAAAGTACAGGCCAGCGATGCGGTGCTGGTGAATGGCATGGCTGCTGCATTCCATGAACACATAAGCGCATCCCTTATCGGCCATACTGCGCAATAACCGGTTCAGGCTGATGGCATCCGGTGTGGTATGAGTGGCATCAATCACCTCTTCCCCAATCCTGTTTTGCACCGTACTGATCAGTCCGCAGGTATGCCCCATCGCGCTGAATAACTTCCAGAGTATCGTCGCGATGGTCGTTTTACCGTTGGTACCGGTAACGCCTACCAGCTTCATTGAAAGGCTTGGCTCTCCATAGAACAGGTGGGCCATCAATCCAGCGGCCTCGCTGCTTTCCGCTACCTGCACATAGGTCACCCCGTTGCTCATCTCCGCCGGGATTTGTTCACATACGATCGCGGCTGCGCCATTTTCTTCCGCCATGCGGATATACTCATGCCCGTCTGATTGCTGACCCCTGATGGCAATAAAGCAGCTTCCCTTCCCAACCTGGCGGGAATCGATCTGAAGGTCTGTCACTTCCACCTGCGTAGAACCGGAAACAGACCTGATCGCCACTTTATATAGTATATCCTTCAATAACATGATATCTGCCCTAATTGAGCATCAACAGTATTTTATCTCCTTTTTTAAATATTGAACCGGCAGCCAGGCTTTGGCTCACTACCCGTCCACGGCCGGTGGCAATGGTTTTCATTCCCTTATTTTCCAGCAGGTAAACAGCATCCTTGAGCCCCATACCCTTTACATCCGGCACTACCGAAGGCGCGGTGGACAGGCTGGATGGTACGGCCAGTCCGGCTGTGTTGTTTTTCAAATTCATGGTTCTCCACAAACCATTAACTGCCGAATCGGTGTAGGGCATGTTCAGCAACTGAAATACGGTAGCGAGTTCACTTTTCATTCCCAGGTATCTGTATTGCAGCGTATCCGGTGTCAGTGGCTTATCTATGGAGTTCTTACTGATATAATGGTAATAAATGCGGTCGCTGATTTCCTTGAATACCCGGCCCGACACATCGGCGCCGTAGATCAGCCTGGATTCATTACTGTTCTGAATCACCACGGCCATGGTGTATTTGGGCGCCTCTGCAGGAAAGTACCCAATGAAGGAGGCCTGGTAAATTTTGTTACCCTTGTTATATCCTTTGTTGTTCAGGGCCGTAACCGCCGTGCCTGTTTTACCGGCGATGCTGTATACTGAATCTTTCAGCACTTTGCGTCCGGTACCATGCTGGCTGTCGACAACCGCCCGTAAACATTCCTGTACCTGTGCCAGGGTACTATCTGAACAAATCTTTTCAACCACAACTTCAGGTTCGATCTTTTTCACGGTCACACCATAATCCTGAACGGCGCTGACGAGGTAAGGGCGCATCATTTTCCCTTTGTTCGCAACCGCGTTATAGACCATCAGCATATGCAGCGGTGTAACCAGTTCGCTGTAACCATGCGCCATATAGGGGATGGCCGTGGGGTGCCAGAACTTACTGCTGGGTTTGATGATGATAGGTCGGCCGGAAGAAGCGGTGATGTCCACCCCAGTCAGGGTATCCAGCCTGAGTTTGCGCAGATGGCCGATCCACTTGTCTGGCTGATTACGGTAATACATATCCGCTAGTTTGGCAAAAGCCACATTACTGCTCCGGAGGAAAGCCTCCTTCACGGTGATGGCTCCGGCTCCCAAATGCGAATCCTTGATACGCAGTCCATAGAAATACTTGGATCCTCCTTCGCAGTCTACGATGCTGTTTTGGGTAACATATTTGTCCTCCAGCAAACTGATGAGTGTCACCAACTTAAAGATCGATCCCGGTTCGGTACGTTTTCCCACACCATAGTTCAGGTCTTCCGTATAGGTTCCGTCCGGTTGTTTTCCCAGGTTGGCAAGCGCCTTGATCTTTCCTGTTGAGGTTTCCATGACAATCACCGTACCATGCAGGGAATTATTGCCCACCATCATTTTCATGAGGGCATTTTCCGCCACATCCTGCATGTAGGTATCGAGGGTGGTGATGATGTCTTTTCCGTTGATGGGGTCAAGCTCCGCTCCTTCCACCGGCATGTAAGCCCCCGCGGCGTAACGCATGAGGCGCTGCCCGGTTACGCCACGGAGAAGGCTGTCATATGTCCGTTCCAGTCCGACATTCTTGCTGGAATCAAGCCTGGACAAACCGATGGTCCGGTTGGCCAGGAGTACATAGGGATTAATACGTTTATCGCGTAGTTCAACAATAAATCCGCTCTTGTTTTTTCCCTGCCTCACCAGCGGGAATTCACGGAGGGCTTTATATTGATCGAAGGAAATTTTTCTTTTGAGCAGGTAATACCTTTCCTTATTTTGATAGGCCAGTTGCATCTCCCGTTTGTATTCTGCTGCAGAACGGTCTTTGAACAGATTGGCCAGGCTCAGGCTGAGTGAATCAATATGGTCTTTAAAGCGTTTACCCTGTTTTTCCCTGAGGCCTTCAGCGGCAAAATCCACATAGATATCAAAAATGGGCACTGATGTGCTGAGTATGTTTCCGTCTTCACTGTAAATGGTTCCCCTTTCCGCGTTGATGGGCTGGTACTTCAGGTGCAGGCTATCGCCCAGCCCGCGCCAGTAGCTGCCCTGCGCCATCTGGATGTAAGCCGCCCTTCCCAACACCATCAGCCCGAGGATGATGATGACGAGGAAACACAGATGTACCCGCCACAATATGTCTTTCTTGATATCCAAAACAGAATGGTATGATTAGATCCCTTGAATTCAGTTGTTATTCGGTTGAGCCTGCACAGAGTCTTTCAGTAAAACCGGCGGGCCCTTCAGTTCTTTCAATCCCAAAGGCTCTACGGCCTTTGCCAGTTCACTGGCCTTGCTCCTGAAAATCACCTCGCTTTTGATCGACTTGTACTCGTATTCCAGCTCTTTGATGTTTCTTTCGCTGTCTGCGATCTTCCTTACCAATTTGTCTGCATGATGCCCATTGTAGATGTACAATACAGCGAGGGCAGACAAAAACAAAAAGAAAGGGATGTTACTAACGATGGAACGGTAGTTGAAAAATTTCTTCCAATCTGCTTTGATGTTGGTCGCCTGTGTTTCTTTCCGGTTTTCGGCACTCATGTTGACTGAGGTTGTTTTTTCTGGGCTATGCGCAATTTGGCACTCCTGGAACGGGGATTGGATCTCAGTTCGCTTTCAAGGGGTATGACAGGTTTTTTGGTGATGACCTGTAATTGGGATTGGGGACGGTTTCCGTACATATCGCCTTCCGCCGGCTCTTCGCTGCTGCCGTACCGGAAGAAATTTTTCACCAGCCTGTCTTCTATGGAATGAAAGGTGATGACGGCGATTCTTCCTCCGGGTTTTAAAACCTGTACCGATTGTTGCAACATATCTGCCAGCGCACCTGTTTCATCGTTCACTACCATGCGCAACGCCTGGAAAACCTGGGCAAAGTATTTATTAGGGTTTCCTTTGACTTCATTTTTCACCGCTTCCCTGAACTGGCTGATGGTGTCAATCTGCCTGACGTTACGCTGAGCGACGATCGACCTGGCCAGTGTTTTGGCATTGGTCACTTCGCCATAGCGCTCAAACAGTTTATGCAGTTCGGCCTCGCTGTATGTGCGGATGATATCCGCCGCTTTGAGGCTTTGCCGGGCATCCATGCGCATGTCGAGCGGCGCATCGAAACGGATCGAAAACCCGCGTGAGGCCTCATCGAACTGGTGGCTCGAAACGCCCAGATCTGCCAGGATCCCGTCTACACCCTCCACATCATGCAACCGGAGAAAACGCTGCAGATGCCGGAAGTTGTGCGGAACGAAAACGACCCGTTTGTCGTCTGGTAAATTTCGCCTTGCATCCTCATCCTGGTCGAACACAAATAAGCGGCCTGCCCCTCCGAGCCTGGCGAGGATGGCCTTTGAATGGCCGCCTCCGCCGAATGTGCAGTCTACGTAAGTGCCGTCAGGCTTAATCTCCAGGCCTTCCAGCACCTCGTTCAGCAGAACAGGTACATGGTAAGTCTGTGCCTCACCGTTAGTATCCTGTATGCTGCGCTGGTCGCCCATGACGCTTCGTTTACGAGTTACCGTTGGCTGAAGGCCTTTTCATGACCTCATTGGCCAGGGCGCTGAAGCTTTCCGGTGAAAATGAATCAAAGAACTTACTGTATGTATCTTTATCCCAGATCTCAATTTTGTTGATGGCCGATACCAGAACGATATCCTTATCCAGCGAAGCATGCTTCATCAGGTTTTTGGGTATCAGTATCCTTCCCGCGCTGTCCGGCTCCACCAGGGTGGCCCCGTTCATGAACTGGCGGCGAAACTCCCTGACCCTGGGGTCAAAATCGTTCAGCTCGCTGATCTGTGTGAACAGGGGATCCCAGCTTTGGGTGGGATACAGGGTAAGGCAGGCTTCAAAACCGCGGTTGATCACAAAAGTGGGTGTCTCGTTCTCAGGCATCTGTTTTTTGAAGCCCGATGGCAGAAGAAACCGCCCTTTTGCATCAATCGTAGACTCATATTCGCCTATGAACTTGATCATGAAGGAGATTTGAAGTTGGTTTTGAGCAATTAATGACACAAAATAACATTTTTTCCTACTTTCTGACACAAAAAAAACGGAAAATCTTTATCCACAAATGGAAAAGCCCTGCCAGCATGGCATTGAGGTTGATTTGCGATGAAATTTGGTGGATTGACTGTGGAAAAGCGTGAAATGCGGTGGAAAAACCCCGGAATTATCCGGCCAGTGGGATACTGATCAGGAATGTACTGCCTTTACCGGGCGAACTATCGGGCTTGATGCTCCCTTTGTGGGCGTCAACCATGGTCTTGACATAACTCAGCCCCAGGCCAAAACCTTTTACATTATGGATATTCCCGGTATGGGCGCGATAGAACTTTTCAAAAATACGGGAAAGGGTTTCCTTATTCATCCCGATCCCATTATCTTCTATCTTGATCCTCAACTGATTACCATGAACTGAGGTGCTTAATTTGATCAGCAGGTCTTCGCGGGAATATTTGACAGCATTGTCGAGCAGGTTATTGATGATATTGGTAAAATGGACCTCATCAGCCATGATCTTGTCTTTTGTGGCATCCAGGTGCACTTCGATCCTTCCGTTTTTCTCCTGCAGGGGCAAGGTTATATTGTTCAGGGCGCTCCTGATCATTTGGTGGGCCGACAAAAGCTTCAAATTAAGTTGCACTTCCTGCTTATCCAGCAGGGCAGCCTGCAAAATCGTCTCCACCTGCTTGTTCATCCGCCGGTTTTCCTCCTTGATGATACCGGTAAAATAATTCATCTTTTCCTTGTCGCCACTGACCTTATCGTTCTTCAACGCATCCACCGCAAGGGAGATCGTGGCAAGGGGCGTTTTGAACTCATGCGTCATATTGTTGATGAAGTCTGACTTGATCTCACTCAGTTTCTTTTGCTTCAGGAGGGTTCGTATCGTAATGAAAAATGCCGTGGTGATGATGATCGTAAATAATATAGCGCCCACTATGAACCAGGTCAGTTCCTTGAGTACGATGGTACGCTGGTGCGGCACAATAACAACCAGGAATTCCTCGAGGCTCAGGCTTTCGCGGCTGCTCCCGCTGCCCGGAACCAGTTGTATCACGTGCTGCGTGTTATGCAGGGAATCCACATAATACTTATAGAAATTATCCGACTGCACTTCGTCGCCCATCAATGTATTTTGCGTGATGGCAAATTCAAACGGGATCTCTTTGAGGTAATATTTATTGAGCGATTTCCGGATGATATCGGCGATCTCCTCTTTGGTAAAACGCTGGATAACGGAGGATCGGAGGAACTCCAGTTTGATCTTGTCGTTTGGGAAAAGCATATCCGATTTCCTGGGAAAGTTGATGACCGATTTGTCGATCATGAGTTTTTCGGCGGCATCACTGGTGGCTTTGTTGATATTATCGAGCAGTTGCTGTTCCTTGACTTCTTTGGCGCTTTTCAACCACAGGAACTGAAAAAAGATCAGGCCCAGCAGGGATAGCAGGATCAGGATGGTAATGATGGGGAAAATTTTCTTCATACAGTCAACCGGATGCCAGGCAATAACGCCATATTCCGGCAAATGTAGCACAGAATGCCCTTTACAAAAAAGAATGCCCCCAAGTACACAAAACTTTAACGTATCCCGGGCCAAAAAACCGGGGGCCGGCATAATTGAATTATGCATAATTTTAAGTTATGGTTGAACCCGGACAAGACATATTGCTCATTGCCGATCCCTTTTTGAAAGACCCGAATTTCATGCGGACCGTGGTGTACATATGCCGTCATTCGGATGAAGGAAGTTTTGGGTTTGTGTTGAACAAGAGGTTCGAACAGGACCTGGGCGAACTCATCAGCGGATTTGAAGGATTCAGTATCCCGGTTTTCCTGGGCGGCCCTGTGCAACCAGATATGGTGCATTATATTCATCAATTTCCCGACCTCATCCCCGGCAGCTTCCGTATTTCGGATGAAATCCATTGGGGCGGCGATTTCGACACCGTAAAAAGATTGATCCGCTCTCACAGCATCGACATGAACAAGATCAAGTTCTTCATCGGTTACAGCGGATGGGAGTCCGGGCAACTCGACAGCGAACTGCAGGAGAACAGTTGGCTAACGGCAAACGCTACACGCAAAATAGTTTTTGATGTTCCCGTGGAAGACATATGGAAAGAAAGCATCGAACACCTGGGAGGCAAATACAAGATCATGGTCAACTTCCCTATCGACCCACAATTGAATTAACTGAATCATTACCGCACGTTGCTGTACAACATTCTGAAAATACCCGCCCGGATCGCACTGGTCATTTATTGCCGCGATCTGAAGATCAATGACCGAAGGGCGCTGGCCGCCAAAGGCCCGTTGCTGATTGCAGCTAACCACCCCAACTCCTTCCTCGATGCGATCATTATCGCCACCTTATTCGATCAGCCCGTTTATTCACTGGCGCGTGGCGACGCATTTACCAACCGGTTCACGATCAGCCTGCTGAAATCGCTGAACATCCTGCCCGTTTACCGGCTCAGTGAAGGGGCTGAAAACCTCGGCCATAATTACAGCACGTTTGAACAGTGCAGGGATATATTTAAAAAAAACGGGATCGTGCTCATATTCAGTGAAGGCAGGTGCATCAATGAATGGAAGCTCCGCCCGCTGATGAAAGGCACCGCAAGGCTCGCCATCAGCAGCTGGGAGGAAGGCATCAACCTGACCATCCTGCCCGCAGGGATCAATTACCATTCATTTACCCGGTTCGGAAAACACATTCATCTTCATTTCGGAAAACCTTTCACCAAAGAAGATATCGCAACGGGTAACGGATACGGTAAAACGATACAGGATTTCAATACCCGGTTAACAGGCGAACTTCAGGATCTTGTACTGGATATCGAAGAGGAAGACCATGCAAGCCGCAGGCAACTGTTCGGAAAAAAAACCGGAACGCCCGCCTTTCTATGGCTGGCATTACCGGCCATGACCGGATGGCTTTTACATGCCCCGCTGTATTATCCCATCCGCTGGATTACACACCGGAAAGCAGCCGGCACCGGGCATTATGACTCCATCATGGTTGGATTGCTTTTCCTGCTCTATCCCGTCTATCTCCTGTTCGCCGCACTGTTATGCTGGAAAGTCCTTGACGGGTATTGGTGGCCGCTGGTTTTTGTTGTGATGCCTTTTACCGCCTGGAGCTTCGTGCAATGGAAAGAACGGTTTTGACAATAGAATAATCTTTTTGTTTTTGCACTTTCCGCTGAATTTTACGCTCATGGTTCACATGGATAACCGACATCTGCCACTGGCATCCTGATCGTTACCCAAAGAAAAAGACCCGGTTTTATCCGGGCCTTTGTCAAATCGATATGTCTGTTTCTTTATTTTTCTTTGGCACCCTCCACCAAAACCGTCGTCTTATTATTGAGCACTTCCACAAAACCAGCCTGTATGCTGTAAGAAACCGTATTGTTCTTATCCTTCAGGATCTTCAGGCTTCCGGCTTTCAGGGCGCTGACCAACGGCGCGTGCTTGTCGAGCACTTCAAACAATCCGCTGATGCCCGGCAATTGTACGCCATACACTTCACCGCTGAAGATCTTTTGTTCGGGAGTGAGTATTTCTAAAGTCATGTTATTGATTTGGAGATTTGAACATTTGGATATTTGAATTAACGGAAAAGGTTATTCGCCATTTTCACATTGTCAAATCATCACATTTCCAAATTGAATTATGCCTGCGCTGCAGCCATCAGTTTCTTACCTTTTTCGATCGCATCTTCCAGCGTACCTACGAGGTTGAAGGCGGCTTCCGGGTATTCATCCACTTCACCATCCATGATGGCGTTGAATCCGCGGATGGTATCTTCGATCGGAACGAGTACGCCTTTCAAACCGGTGAACTGTTCGGCAACGAAGAATGGCTGGCTGAGGAAACGTTGTACTTTACGGGCACGTGATACAACCAGTTTATCGTCGTCGCTCAATTCATCCAGACCAAGGATGGCGATGATATCCTGTAATTCTTTATAACGCTGCAGGATCATTTTAACCCTTTGGGCGCAGTTATAATGTTCTTCGCCAACGATCGCCGGTGTCAGGATCCTGGATGTTGAATCCAGCGGGTCAACCGCAGGATAGATACCAAGGTCGGCGATCTTACGGCTCAATACGGTTGTTGCATCAAGGTGAGAGAAGGTTGTTGCCGGGGCCGGATCGGTCAGGTCATCCGCAGGTACGTAAACGGCCTGTACGGAAGTGATTGAACCGTTTTTGGTTGACGTGATCCTTTCCTGCATCAGACCCATTTCCGTGGCCAGCGTAGGCTGATATCCCACGGCCGATGGCATACGGCCCAACAAGGCCGACACTTCGGAACCTGCCTGGGTGAAACGGAAGATATTATCTACGAAGAAGAGGATATCCTTACCCTGTCCTTCGCCATCGCCGTCGCGGAAATACTCGGCAATGGTCAGACCACTCAGGGCCACACGGGCGCGGGCTCCCGGGGGTTCGTTCATTTGACCGAATACGAAGGTGGCCTTTGATTCTTTCAATCCTTCCAGGCTTACGGAACTAAGGTCCCATCCGCCTTCTTCCATACTGTGCTTGAACTTGTCGCCATAGTTCATGATTCCGGCTTCGATCATCTCACGCATGAGGTCATTACCTTCACGGGTCCTTTCACCCACACCGGCAAATACAGACAGACCGGAATATGCTTTGGCGATATTGTTGATCAATTCCTGGATCAATACGGTTTTTCCCACACCGGCACCACCAAACAGACCGATCTTACCACCTTTTGCATATGGTTCGATCAGGTCGATCACCTTGATACCCGTGAATAATACTTCTGAAGCTGTACTCAGGTCTTCAAAAATGGGAGGCTTGGCGTGGATGGGGCGTCCATTTTCTTTGCTCACGGCAGGCAGACCGTCGATCGGGTCTCCGGTTACATTGAAAAGACGTCCTTTGATACCCTCGCCGGTAGGCATGGCAATGGGTTTTCCGGTATCCACTACAACCATTCCGCGAACCAGGCCTTCGGTACCGTCCATGGCAATGGTACGAACGCTGTCTTCCCCGAGGTGCTGTTGCACTTCAAGAACCAGCTTATCGCCGTTGTCACGGGTCAGTTCCAGGGCGTTTAAAATTTCGGGAAGTTTGGAGTCATTGTCGAACTGAACGTCGATAACCGCTCCGATGATGGATTTGATCTTACCGGTATTGGCCATAACAAATATTTAATTGAATACAATTAGTTTTTCGAGCCGCAAAGGTAAGCGTTGGCTGCCGAAATGTAAAATTTGAAGTTTTTTATTTTTGGCTTTACCCGGCCGGGTTTCCCGATACTTTCGGAATAGCCTATTTTTACCCGTCAATTTTACCATGTATGGCCAGGATCCTGTTCTTGATCGTTCTGCTGGCAGCCTGCCAGGGACAAGAAAAAAAAGGCCGGGAGGAATTTCCGGCTGGGAATATGTCGTTCGTATCAATATCCGATATGAATGACGCCCATTTTGAACTCAGGAAAGATGGCAGTTTTGAATATTACAGGCTCTTGTTCGATAGCCTGAAGAACAGCACCATCAGCGGTACCTGGAAAAAACAGGCCGATACCATCCTCCTTATCTATAACGATACCGCATATGAAAAGATCCTGGGACCCAAAGCGATGATCAATCAGAAAAAGCACGAAATATCCTTCTTTGATAGCGGGCCGGGAAATTCACTGATTATGGTTGAAAAATAAGGACTTGTAAATGAATATTGACAGTCGGTGACAGTATGCTGCCACGTTGCCCCGAACCTGTTCATTTCTTCCGGTTGGCCACATATACCCCGGCCAAAATCACCAGGAGGCTGACCACCTGTTTCCACCCCACCTGCTCCTTATACAATATCCCCCAAAAAATGGCCACAAATGGGATACCATAGGTTACCATCGAAGAAAAAACGGCGCCCGCCCTTTTGATGAGCATATAAAAAATGATGGAGGCAACCGCCGTACCAAAAATACCCAGTACCGCCGAAAACCCGGTGGATACCAATACGGCATGGCTGGCAAGGTCCTGATGAAAATATCCTGTACCGATGAGAACGGCCAGTGCCGGTACCGCATTCAAAGAAAGCGCCAGAGCGGCAATATGCAGGGAAGGAATGTTTTGCAACTGGCGATGTACCATGTTCACATTCAGGCCATAGAAAAACGTGGCCAGCACAACCATGGCCACATTAAGCCAGTTACTGTTTTGCGAAAACCCGGGCTGGCTTAAGAAGAGCAGCACCGTTCCGCCAAAGGCCAGGAGAATGCCAGATACCTTAGCCAGACTGGTTTTCATGCCAAAAAACAAGGCCCCGATGATGATCACAAAAATGGGTGTTAGTGAATTGAGCACGCCGGCCAGGGAACTATCTATCCCTTCCTCCGCCAAACAGAAAAGATAGGCTGGCAGGAGGCTTCCCAATACGCCGGAAAGAAAGATGTATATGATCTTATTGACAGGTATCTGCCTGAGTACCCTGATGGCCGTAGGCAGAAGGACCAACCCGGAAGAAATGATCCGGATCGAGGCTACCTGGTATGCCGTCAGATGCATAAGCCCCTCTTTCATCAGAATGAAACTGCTGCCCCAGATAAAAGACAGCGCAATAAAAATGACCCAGTTTATGAATTTCTGACTCAACCGATTCTGTTTTAAGCAAAATTGAGTGAATATTTCTTATTTGCCGGGAAATCATTTTTTTGTAATATTTGTACTTCAAATATTCCTCACTAATAAACCATAAGTCTATGGG
>WBZP01002145.1_pt2 | contig 21901 bp, 18 predicted proteins | sample 5204301 | NCBI WGS metagenome assembly WBZP01 (sample SAMN12412401, study PRJNA552823) | activated sludge metagenome | isolation source: activated sludge from nitrification reactor of wastewater treatment plant... | place: USA: Pennsylvania | collected 2017
TGTTGACCAGCAGCAGGTCGAGGCCGATCCAGTTGTTGTCGAGCGAAGTCGCGTTGCGCACGGTCAGCTTGCGCGGCCGGTCGCGCACCTCGAATTCACTGGTGACGACCTCATCTTCCGCCATCTGCGGCGAAAACGTGACCTCCTGGCGCAGCAGGACCTTGCCGCCGCCGAGGAAGCCGAAGAGGACCTGGAGCACGACCGCGACCAGCGCCAGTTTCCAGAACAGGCTGCAAACCCGCCGGTGCGTTTCGGCCCAGGGATTGGGCTGGTTGGCGTAGATGCCGACCGGCGCGATCATCCGTCCCGGCAGCTTGAACGCCTCGCCGATCACCTCGGGGGCGACGTAGGTCGCGAGCGACCAGTTCAGATCGCTGTCGGTCGCTTCGCGCGACAGCAGCAGCGGCGGCGCGACGTAGTCCACCACCCGACTGGTCTCGCCGCGGCGCACGCGCCAGGTGAATTCGCCGGCGACCTGGATGACCTCGGCGGATTGCGCGGTGGAATAGTGCCGGAAACGCTGCCCGGAAAAATTGACGTCGGCCAGTTCCATCGCGCCGCTGCCGGCCGGCGGGTTGGACAGCACGTCGGCGATGTTCCAGTGGCCGTCGTATTCGGTCAGCCAGCGATAGGTGCCATGGGTTTCCGCACTATCGCCGGCGAGCAGGTATTCGCGCCAAGCGTAGGCGACGCCGTCGACCCGCGACTCCTTGACGAGGAAACCGATGACCTCGACCGGCTTGCCCTCCAGGGTGCCCTTGCTGCCCAGGGCCAGGCGCGGCGCGTACTTCTCGTCGCGCGTGCCGAGCGCCTTCGACAACAGCTTGTAATTCTGGTCGGCGGTATCGACCACAGCGCCGCAACTCGCACAGCCGACCGCCAGGATTTCCCGGGAACGCGCCTGCATCGGCGCGCCGCAACCCGGGCAGCGGAAAACCTGCGCCGCGACGGTGTGCGCCGGAATCGGCATTCCCTCGCGCAGCTTGCTCATCTTCAGCGAGGCGAGAGCGACCGGCTCGCCGACGAAGAGCAGCGGCGGCGTTTCCGAATAATCGAGGGTCGCGAAATTGGCCCCGTTTCTGAGGTCGACCGCGGCAACCGGGTAGCCGGCGCCAACCTTGAACGGCAGTTCGCCCTGGCCGGCGACGCACTCGGCGTTCTCGATGTTGCTGACCGTCCACGGCTGGCTGGCCAGCACGAAGCGCTGGCCGATCTTCAGCTCGGCGAATTGCGGCAGCGCTTCCTGCACCTGGCGGGCGAAGGTGAGCACATACTCGCCGCCGGCCTCCGACAGCCAGCCGGTACGCATGTCGTCGAACAGCAGGTGCCACTCGTTCCAGTAGCCCTGGCTGTACTTGATCTGGATGCGCCCGATCAGCGCGAAATGGACGCCCTGGTAGCTGCCTTCGGCCCCCAGTTGCAGCGGCGAGCGGTCCTCCGCCAGCGCCGCCATCTTGCCGATGTCTTCCAGCGCGGTGTCATGGCGGACCAGCGTGCTCTGGCAGTACTCGCAGACGGCGAGGATCGACCCCGCCGACTTGAAGACGACCGGCGCGCCGCACGAAGGGCAGGAGGCGGTCAGGGCCACTTGGCTGCGGTCAACTCAGTTTTTTGAGCAATTCCGCTTTCTTGGCCTCGAATTCCGTCTGGCTGAGGATGCCCTTTTCGACCAGCCCGTGCAGCTTTTCCAGCGTTGCGACGACCTCGTCGGCCGAGACCGTGGGCGCCGCGGATGCCGCGCCGGCGGCTGGCTGCATGGCGGACGCCATCGCCTGCCCCATGACCTGGCCGAAGCCGACGCCGGCGCCGAGGCCGACACCCATGCCGGCCATGCCGCCCTCGTTCCGCGCCGCCTCGGGGATCGCGTTGGCGACCTGGTACTGCGTGAAGCGCCCCATGTCGCCGATCATGTTCATGCCTATCCTCTGGTCGAGGATCTTCTGCAGTTCCTCGGGCAGCGAGACATTCTGGACGACCAGCGAATCGAGCGTCAGCCCGTACTCGGCGAACATCGGCGCCGCCTTGGCCGCCATCGCCTTGCCGAATTCGTCCTGGTTGGCCGCCATGTCGATGAAGGGCACGCCCGATTCGCCGAACAGGTCGGTCAACCCGGCGACCAGGGTGTTGCGCAACTGGCCCTCGAGTTCCTCGCGGGTGTAGGCGTCGCGGGTGCCGGAAATCTTCTGGTAAAAAGTCTTCGGGTCGGTCAGGTGATACGAATAAATGCCGAAGGCGCGCATGCGGACGATGCCGAATTCCTTGTCGCGGATGGTGATCGGGTTCGGCGTCCCCCACTTCTGGTCGAGCTGGGTGCGCGTCGAGAAGAAATAGAGGTCGGACTTGAAGGGCGACTCGAACAGCTTGTCCCAGTTCTTCAGGTAGGTGAGGACCGGCAGCGTCTGCGTCGTCAGCTTGTACATGCCGGGCGCGAAGACATCCGCCACCGTGCCTTCGTTGACGAACAGCGCCAGTTGCGAATCGCGCACGGTCAGGCTGGCGCCGTTCTGGATTTCCATCTCCGCCATCGGGAAGCGCCAGGCCAGCGTGCCGTCGCTGTCCTCCGTCCATTGCAGGATGTCGATAAACTGTTTCTTGATGAAGTCCATCAGTGCCATGAAATTCTCCTTGAATGGTCAGACGATGCAGCCGGCGTTGAGGATGCCGACGCCGATCGCCAATGAGGCGAGGAAGATTCCCGAGGCCAGCTTGCCTTGGGGGATGCTTTCGTTGATCCGCGGCAACGCCAGCCGCGCGGCGATGAAGGCGAGCAACTGCACGACGGAGGCGACGACGCCCCAGCCGATCATCGCGTACAGGTTGTGGCTGACGGCGACGGAAACCGCAATCGGCAAGGCGAAACCGATGACCGCGCCGCCGAGACTGACCGCCGCGGCCTCGTTGCCGGCGCGGATCAGCGCCACTTCGTTGTAGGGCGTGATCGCCACGTAAATGGCGAGAAACGCCAGCAACAGAACGATGGCCGTCACGAAAAAGCTGGCGAAGGCGGGCAGGTTGCTGATGACCGGATCGAACATGGGACCTCCCGAAAGGCGTCGAGTTGGCGTCAATTGTCGCCGCTAAGGCGGCAATCTACAACTGCCGCTGTTGCCGCTGGCATGTCATGCCGGCAAATCCCCGGCGAGCCGCAGCAGGCCTTCGAGCACGAGATTGTCGACGCGCCGGTGCGCCATGCCGAGATGCTCGCCGATGACGCCGGCGGCGCCGCCGGAAAGCAGGCACGCGGCGCCGTTGCCCAGTCTGGCGACGGCGCGTTCGATGGCGCCGGCCTGGGCCTCGACGCAGCCGGAGGTGATCGCGTCGTCGGTGCAGCGCGGCCAGGCGCGATATTGTCCTTCAGCCAGTGGCAGCGCCGCCGTATCCTGCGCCAGCGAGCGGCGCATCAGGTCGAATCCGGGCAGGATGAAGCCGCCGAGGAAGCGGCCGCCGCCGTCGAGCGAATCGATCGTCGTCGCCGTGCCGGCCATCACCACGACGCAGGCGGCCGACGTCAGGCTGCGCGCGCCGAGCAGCGCGCACCAGCGGTCAACGCCGAGACGCGCCGGATCCTCATACAGATTGATCACGCCGCCCGCCGCGGGCGCCGATTTCACTTCGCGCAGTTCGCGCCAGCGCGCCGCGAGCGCCAGACGGATTCGCGCCAGCGCCGCGTCGCCGGCGACGTTGGCCAGCATGATTCGCGTCGCCGGCGGCAACCGACGGGTCAGCGACCCGAGTCGGTCGGTATCGGCATGCTCGACGATCCCGGCTTCAAGCCAGCGCCCCTCGCCGTGCACGCCCCACTTGATGCGGCTGTTGCCGCTGTCGATGCAGAGGATCATGCGCGGCGCAGGCTGACGTCGCCGGAAACGATGCGCTGCACGCCGGCGGCTGTCGCGAGCAGCAGCGCGCCGTCGTCGTCGACGCCCTCGCAGATGCCGTCGAGCGCCGTTCCATCGTCAGCGGCAAGGCGGACGGCGAGACCCTGCCAGGCATGGCGCTGCTGCCAGGCCATTTTGGCCCCGGAAAAGCCGTCGACCGCGAAAGCCTCGAGAACCCGATCCAGTTCCCGAAGAATCGCGGCCAGCACGAGATGCCGGTCGGGCAGCGGCGTCACCGCCTGATCGAGTCCGGCCGCCGGCTGCGGCAGATCGTCACCGGGCGCCAGCAGGTTGACGCCGATGCCGATGACCGCCTGGGTGCCCTCGCGGTCAGTCGCGAGTTCGACGAGTATCCCGGCCAGCTTGGCGAAATCCCCGGCCGCTGCGAGCAGGACATCGTTCGGCCACTTGAGGCGGATGCCACGGGCGCCGATGCTTTCGAGGCCCCTGGCCAGCGCCACGCCGACGGCCAGCGAAAGGCCCGAGAGCTTCGCCGGCGGCCCGCTGAAGCGCCACAGCAGAGAAAATGTCAGGCCGGCCGCCGGCGCCGACAGCCAGCTTCGCCCGCGGCGGCCGCGTCCGGCGGTCTGACGATCGGCAACCACAACCGTCCCGGCCGGCGCGCCCCGGTCGGCGCGGCGCAGCAATTCGCTGCTGGTCGAGTCGCACTCGTCCAGGGCAATGATCGCGAAGCGCCCGGCAGGCAGGCCGGGCGCGGATTCCAGCAGGGCAGGATCGATCAGCGGCATGGAGCGGATTCTACTCCGCCGCCGTCTCCTTGCCCCCTTCGATGCCCAGTTCGGCGATCTTGCGCGTGATCGTGTTGCGCCCGATGCCGAGCGCCAGCGCCGCCTCGATCCGACGCCCGCCGGTCCGGGCCAGCGCGCGGGAAATCAGGACGCGTTCGAAGGTTTCGGCGAGGCGGCCATGGACATTGTCGACGCCGGCGGCGAGCAGGCGATCGACTTCGCCGGCCAGCCCGCTTTCCCAGTCGGTCGCCAGCGCGATCGACTCGGCGTCGCGCAGTTCGGCCGGCAGGTCGCCGATCTCGACCAGTTGTCCGGGGGCCATGACGGTCAGCCAGTGGCAGAGGTTTTCCAGTTGCCGGACGTTGCCCTGGAAGTCGAGCCCGCTCAGGTAGGCCATCGCGGCATCCGAGAGGCGCTTGGCCTCGACGCCAAGTTCGCGCGCGCTCTTCTGCAGGAAATGGCGGGTCAGCAACGGGACGTCCTCGCGCCGCTCGCGCAACGCCGGGAGACGGATGCGAATGACGTTGAGGCGATGAAAGAGATCCTCGCGAAACAGACCTTCCTTGACCCGCGTCTCCAGATTCTGGTGCGTCGCGGCAATCACGCGGACGTTGGCCTTGATCGGCGAATGGCCGCCAACCCGGTAGTAATGTCCGTCGGAAAGGACCCGCAGCAACCGGGTCTGCAACTCGGACGGCATGTCGCCGATCTCGTCGAGGAACAGCGTGCCGCCCTCGGCCTGTTCGAAGCGTCCCCGCCGCTGCGTCTGCGCTCCGGTGAATGACCCGCGCTCGTGGCCGAAGAGTTCGGACTCGAGCAGATCCCTGGGGATCGCCGCGGTGTTGATCGCGACGAAGGACTTGTCGGCGCGCGGACTGTGGCGGTGCAGCGCCCGCGCGACCAGCTCCTTGCCGCTGCCCGAATCGCCGGTGATCAGCACGGTGGCGTGCGACATGGCGAGGCGGCCGATGGCCCGGAAGACCTCCTGCATCGCCGGGGCCTGCCCGAGAATCTCCGGCGTCAGCAGCTCTTCGTCGGATGCACCAGCCTGGTGCATCGATTCGTCAATCGCCCGCTGGATCAGTTCGACGGCCTGATCGACATCGAAGGGCTTGGGCAGGTACTCGAAGGCGCCGCCCTGGAAGGCGGCAACGGCGCTCTCGAGGTCCGAATAGGCGGTCATGATGATGACCGGCAGCGCCGGAAAGCGGGTCTTGACTTCCTGCAGCAGCTCCAGCCCCGACTGGCCGGGCATGCGGATGTCGGACAGCAGCACCTGCGGCGGCTCGGCGCCCTGTTCGAGCTGGGAAATGGCCTCGCTGGCCGACGCGAAACTCTTGAACGAGATCCCCTCGCGCGTCAGCGTCTTCTCGAGAACCCAGCGGATTGAGCGATCGTCATCGATGATCCAGACCGGTTTCATGATTATCTTGTCCATCGGATTGTTGGCTGTGGACTGCAGCAAGCAAGACTCAGGCCTGCTCGACCGGCAGGCGGATGGTGAACACCGTTTCGCCTGGCCGGCTCGCGCAATCGATGGTGCCGTGATGATGCTGGACGAAATTCTGGGCGATCGTCAGGCCCAGTCCGCTGCCGCCTTCGCGGCCCGAAACCAGCGGATAGAACATGGTTTCGCGAACCGCTTCAGGAATCCCCGGCCCATTGTCGACGACCTTGATCTCGAGGGCGAGACGGTAGCGCTTCTTGGCCAGCGTAACCTGGCGCAGCACCCGCGTGCGCAAGACGATTTCGCCCTCGCCATGCATCGCCTGCGCGGCATTGCGCGCGACGTTGAGAAACGCCTGGATCAGTTGCTCACGGTCGCCCACGATTTCCGGCAGGCTGGTGTCGTAATCGCGGCGCATCGCCAGCGAGCCCCGGAACTCGGAGGTGAGCAGACTGCGGACACGCTCGAGGATTTCGTGGATATTGACCGTGGTCGGCAGCATCGTCCGATGCGATGTCAGCAGGCGCTTCATCAGGTTCTGCAGGCGGTCGGCTTCCTTGATGATGACCTGGGTGTATTCCTTCAGCGAAGGGTTGTTCAGTTCGTGCTCGAGCAACTGCGCCGCGCCGCGGATGCCGCCCAGCGGGTTCTTGATTTCGTGCGCGAGATTGCGGATCAGTTCGCGGCTCGCTTTCTGCTGCTCGATGAGATGCTCTTCGCGGGTCGCCGCCAGGTGGTGCTCGATTGGCTGCAATTCCACCAGCAAGCGCACATCCTCCGCCATGTCCTGACGCAGCGCCGTCACCGTGCAGTTGACGTGGAGCAGTTCGCCGTCGCTGCGCTTCAGCTCGATGTTCTGCCCGGTATAGCCCCAGTTGCTGTTGAGGGCATGGTCAAACGCCGCCTGCAGGGTTGCCGGACAGGCGCACACCGCCGCCAACGGCTTGCCGGCCACCGTGCGCAGGCTGACGGCAAGCAGGTTCTCTCCGGACGGATTGACATAGCGCACGGCCAGTTCCTCGTCGAGCAGGAGCACGGTCGAGGCCAGGAGGTCAAGTCCGGCAAAAGATCGGAGTGTGTCATTCATGTCCGCCATTGTAGCGATTCAACCGGCGCGGCGTCGAAGCCGTTGCTTTACTGACTGCATATTCATTATGATTGCAGGATTTCGCCCGGCGCCTCCTCGATGCCTTCCCGCAAACTCGTGCCATTAGCTGCCACCCTCTGCGTCGCCATGGTCCTGGGCGGTTGCAACGGCACGGAAGCGCCGCCGCCAGCGGTCACCAGGGTTCTGGTTCAGCCCGCCAGCGCCAGGGACGCCGGGGTTGCCATCTACACGGGCGAAATCCGCGCGCGACACGAGGCTGACCTGTCGTTTCGGGTCGGCGGAAAAATCACCTCGCGCCTGGTGGATTCCGGCATGACCGTGAAGGCCGGCCAGGCGCTGGCCCGCCTCGACCCCGCCGACCTGCAGCTTTCTCGGCAAGCCGCGCTGGCGCAGGTGGCGGCCGCGGAGAGCGAATTCACCACCGCCAGCAACGAACGCGCCCGCTATGCCGACCTTCTGGCCAAGCGCTTCGTCAGCCAGGCCGCTTTCGACGCCAAGGAAAACGCCTACCGCAGCGCCCGGGCGCGATTGGAGCAGGCGCGCGCCCAGAGCGAGATCAGCGGCAACCAGGCCGGCTACGGCACCCTCGTCGCCGATCATGAGGGCGTGATCACCGCTGTTCTCGCCGACGCCGGCCAGGTCGTCAGCGCTGGCCAGCCGGTTTTCCGCCTGGCGCGCCCGGAGGAAAAGGAAGTGGCGATCGCGATTCCGGAGGGCCGCCTCGCCGAATTCAAGGCGGCGCGGCAGATTGCGGTCAATCTGTGGGCGCAGCCGGATCTGTTCATGAAAGGCGAGGTCCGCGAACTGGCCGCGGCCGCCGACCCGGCTACCCGTACCTACGCAGCGCGGGTCCGCATTGTCGACCCGCTGCCGGCGGCGCAGCTCGGGATGACGGCGCGCGTCGTTCTCGGCTCGTCGGCGGGCGCGGCGATCGTCGTTCCGCTGACGGCCATCGTCGACAACGGCAAGGGGCCGCAGGTATGGGTCGCCAGCGACGGCAAGGCGACGCTGCGGCCGGTCGAGGTGGCGGCGTTCCGTGAGGATGGCGCGGCCATCGCCGGCGGACTGAAGGCCGATGAGATGGTGATCCTGACCGGGCAGCGCCGGCTGGTCGACGGCCAGGCGGTGCAGGCCCAGCCCGCCGTACCTCCCGCGCAGCAGCGCTGAGTTGTGGCCCAGCGCTTCAATCTGTCCGACTGGACACTGCACAACCGGACCCTGGTTGGCTTCCTCCTGCTCGCCATCGCGCTGCTGGGGATCATCTCCTACGGCCGGCTGAGTCAGGCCGAAGACCCGCCATTCACCTTCCGGGTCATGGTGATCCGCACACTGTGGCCGGGCGCCACGGCGCTCCAGGTCGAACAGCAGCTCACCGACAAGATCGAGAAGAAGCTGCAGGAGATGCCGTACATCGACCGCATCCAGAGTTTCTCCCGACCCGGCGAGTCAACTGTCATGTTCTTCGCCCGCTACGGCGTCCCCGGAAGCGTTGTCCCGGATCTCTTCTACCAGGTGCGCAAGAAGGTCGGCGACATCCGGCACACCCTGCCGGCCGGCGTTCAGGGTCCGTTCTTCAACGACGAGTACGGCGACGTCTTCGGCAACATCTACGCGCTGACCGCCGACGGTCTCGACTACCCCCAGCTCAAGGACATCGCCGAGCGCGTTCGCGACAAGCTCCTGCGCATCCCCGGCGCCGGCAAGGTGGAAATCTTCGGGATTCAGGACGAACGGATCTTCGTCGAACTCGCGAACGCCAAGCTGGCGACACTGGGCATCGATCAGTCCACCATCATCCAGGCGTTGAGCCAGCAGAACTCGGTCAACGCCGCCGGCTTTTTCGAGCTCCAGGACGAGCGCATCCAGATCCGGCCGAGCGGCGCCTTCGACACGGTTCAGGCGGTGTCCGACACCCTGATCCGTAGCGGCGGTCGCAGCTTCCGCCTTGGCGACATCGCCAGCGTGCGGCGCGGCACCAGTGATCCGCCGACAACCGAAGTCCGCTTCGCGGGCAGAAAGGCGCTGGCCATCGGCGTTTCGCTGGCGCGCGGCGCCGACATCATCGATCTCGGCAACGCCCTCGAAGCCAACATCGCCAAGATTCGCCAAAGCCTGCCGCTGGGTGTCGAGATTGCCGAGGTGCTCAGCGCGCCCAACGCCGTGCGCACATCGATCAAGACCTTCGTCCGGGCGCTGGCCGAGGCGGTCGCCGTCGTTCTGCTCGTCACCTTCCTCAGTCTCGGCATGCGCACCGGGATGGTCGTCGCCCTGTCGATTCCCCTGGTCCTCGCGGCAACGTTCCTGGCGATGGATCTGTTCAACGTCGGCCTGCACAAGGTTTCGCTCGGCGCGCTGGTGCTGGCGCTCGGTCTCCTGGTGGACGATGCGATCATCGCCGTCGAGACCATGTGGGTGAAGATGGAGCAGGGCTGGGAGCGCACCCGTGCCGCCTCGTTTGCCTATACCAGCACCGCCGGCCCGATGCTGTCGGGCACGCTGGTCACCGTCGCCGGGTTCGTTCCGATCGCCATCGCCAAGTCATCGACCAGCGAATACGCCTTCGCCTTCTTCCAGGTCAATGCGATTGCCCTGCTCATTTCATGGGTCGCCGCGGTCGTCGCGATTCCCTGGCTGGGCTACAAGTTGCTCCCCGATCCGCGGGCGCCGGGAAAACCGGGTCCCATCCAGCGCCACTGGCCCTGGCTGGCCGCCAGGCTGCAACGGATCGGGCTGCGCAGCGACACGCACGGCGAAGACCACGACGTCTACGGAACGCCGTTCTATAACCGCTTCCGTGTTCTCGTGCGTGCCTGTGTCAGGCGCCGCTGGCTGATCATCCTTTCCACGTTGTTCCTGTTCGCACTGTCGATTGCAGGCATGGCGAAGGTGCAGAAGCAGTTCTTCCCGAACTCGACCCGTCTCGAACTGAACGTCGAACTGCGGCTGCCCGAAGGGTCGTCGGTTGCCGCCATCGACGCCGCGACGAAGAAGCTCGAAAACTGGCTGGACGAGGACAAGGCGCGCTTTGGCCAGCATGATCATTTCATCACTTACGTCGGCTCGGGCTCGCCCCGCTACTTCCTGTCGCTCGATCAGCAACTGCCCGCCACCAATGTCAGTCAGATCGTCATCATGACCCGCGGCCAGGAGGCGCGCGAAGCCTTGCGCGGTCGACTGATCGATTTGTTCGAAAATGAAGCCTGGGGGGTGCGCGGCAACATCGCCCGCATCGAAAACGGCCCACCCGTCGGCTACGCGCTCCAGTACCGCGTCTCCGGCGAGGATCTGCACACCCTGCGCCGGATCGCTGGCGAAGTCGCAACCGTTCTCCGCGGCAATCCGGAACTATCGAACGTGAACCTCGACTGGAGCGAGCTTTCCAAGGTCGTCGAGATCGAGATCGATCAGGACAAGGCGCGCCTGCTCGGCGTCTCCGGCCAGGATGTCGCGGCGCTGCTCAACATGTCGCTCAACGGACTCACCGTGACAAGCTTCCGCGAAGGCGAGAAGACCATCGATGTCGTGCTGCGCGGCGACCGCCAGGAGCGCAGCCACCTGTCGGCCCTGCCCGAGCTTGCGGTGCCGACGCACAGCGGCAAGAGCGTTCCGCTCAGCCAGGTCGCCCGCCTCAAGCACTCGTTCGAACCGGGCCTGATCTGGCGCCGCGACCGCCTGCCGACCATCACCGTCCGCGCCAACCTCTACGGCAAGACCCAGCCGGCGACGATCGTCGCCAGTCTGCAACCGCAGATCGACCAGATCATCGCCAGCCTGCCGGCCGGTTACGCCATCGCAACCGGCGGCTCGGTCGAAGAGTCGGCGAAAGGCTCGAACTCGGTGATGGCAGGCATTCCGGTCTTCGTTCTGCTGGTGATCACGGTGCTGATGATCCAGTTGCGGAGCGTATCGCGGGTCGTCATGGTGGTTCTGACGGCGCCGCTCGGCATCATCGGCATCGCCCTGTTCCTGCTGCTCTTCAACAAGCCATTCGGGTTCATGGCCCTGCTCGGCACCATCGCCCTGTTCGGCATGATCATGCGCAACTCGGTGATCCTGGTCGATCAGATCGAACAGGACATGGCGGCGGGCAAGCCGCGCGGCGAGGCGATCATCGAGTCAACGGTGCGCCGCTTCCGGCCGATCGTGCTGACCGCGGCGGCGGCGGTGCTGGCCATGGTGCCGCTCTCGCGCAACGACTTCTTCGGGCCGATGGCCGTGGCGATCATGGGCGGGCTGATCGTCGCCACCGCCCTGACCCTGCTTTTCCTCCCGGCGCTGTATTCGGCCTGGTACAAGGTCAAGCCCGACGCGGTCTGATCAGCGCAGGCCGGAGAGTTCCTTCTGGATGGCGATGATGTTGCGCTCGTGCTGCGCAACGCGGTCGCGGTAAGGCTGCACACGGTCGAGCGCCGCAGCCGAGCCGTCCCTGCCGCGCAGCGATTCCTGGTCGGCCAGCTCGCGCTGCGCCTGATCCAGACTGCGCTGCTCACCCGCCAGTTCCTGTTCGAGGATGCGCTTGCGATCGGTGTCACGCGCCTTCTGCGCATCCTCCGGAACCTTCGGGAAACCCGCCGGCGACGGATTCGCGGCGGCGCCGGATGGCCTGGCCTTCGGTGCCGGCAGCGATGAGTCGGGCGGCAGCGCCACCGCCTTGCAGCTCTTGTCCACGCGCGTATTCGAGATCAGCATGCCACCGTTCGCATCCGTGCAGCGGTAGATGGTCTGCGCCGACGCCGGCAAGGCGAGCACAAGAAGAAAGGTAGCCAGCGTACTGCGTGTCATCGTCATCATTCCTCGTAACCGGTTCAGTGTACCGGACTTAACGCTTCCCGCAGCGAACCGCGGACAAAAAAAGGGGGCGGGATAACCCGCCCCCTTTTTTCACTGCTGCCGGGCAATACTTAACACGAGTAGTAGAGATCGAACTCCACGGGGTGCGTCGTCATGCGAACCTTGTTGACTTCGTCCATCTTCAGGCCAATGTAGGCATCGATCCAGTCGTTGGAGAAGACACCGCCGCGGGTCAGGAACTCGCGATCCTTATCCAGGCTGGCCAGCGCTTCCTCGAGCGACGCGCAGACGGTCGGGATCTTTGCATCCTCTTCCGGCGGCAGGTCGTAGAGGTTCTTGTCGGCCGGCTCGCCCGGGTGGATCTTGTTCTGGATGCCGTCGATGCCGGCCATCAGCAGCGCGGCGAAGCACAGGTACGGGTTGGCGATCGGATCCGGGAAACGGGTCTCGATGCGGCGGGCCTTGGTCGAGGCGACGAACGGGATGCGGATCGAGGCCGAACGGTTCTTGGCGGAGTAGGCCAGCTTGACCGGGGCTTCGTAGTGCGGGACCAGGCGCTTGTAGGAGTTGGTACCCGGGTTGGTGATCGCGTTCAGGGCCTTGGCGTGCTTGATGATGCCGCCGATGTAGAAAAGGGCCAGTTCGGAGAGTCCGGCGTACTGGTCGCCCGCGAACAGGTTCTTGCCGTCCTTCCAGATCGACTGGTGGACGTGCATGCCCGAGCCGTTGTCGCCGACGATCGGCTTCGGCATGAAGGTGGCGGTCTTGCCGTACTGGTGGGCCACGTTGTGCACGACATACTTGAGGATCTGGGTCCAGTCGGCGCGCTTGACCAGGGTGCTGAACAGGGTGCCGATTTCGCACTGGCCGGCTGTGGCGACTTCGTGGTGGTGAACCTCGACCGGCACGCCGAGGGTTTCGAGCGCCAGAACCATCGCCGAACGGATGTCATGCAGGCTGTCGACCGGGGGAACCGGGAAGTAGCCGCCCTTGACGGTCGGACGGTGGCCGGAACCACCGCCGCCTTCGGTCTTCTCGCCGGAGGTCCACGCCGCCTCGGAAGAATAGATCTTCAGCGCGCAGCCGGACATGTCGACGCTCCATTCGACGGAGTCGAAGATGAAGAATTCGGGTTCCGGACCAAAGTAGGCGGCGTCGCCAATGCCCGAGGACTTCAGGTAGGCTTCGGCACGCTTGGCGATCGAGCGCGGGTCGCGGTCATAGCCGCGGCCGTCGGCGGGATCGACGACGTCACAGGTCAGGACAATGGTGGTTTCGTCGAAGAACGGGTCGATATAGGCGGTTGCGGGATCCGGCATCAGTTGCATGTCGGAAGCCTGGATGCCCTTCCAGCCGGCGATCGACGAGCCGTCGAAAGCATGGCCGTTCTCGAACTTGTCCTCGTTGAAGGCGGAAACCGGCACGGTCACGTGCTGTTCCTTGCCACGGGTATCGGTGAAACGAAAATCGACGAACTTGGCGTCGTTTTCCTTGACCATCTTCATCACGTCCTGCGGGGTTGCCATAACCGTCAATCTCCTAACTAATAAAGAAGCCGGCGAGGCCGGCGACAATCAAAAAAATCCAACCAGACGTCTTTAGCAGAAACCGTGCCAACGCCTGTGCGCGAATCACAGCATTTTGCCACAAGGAGATACGCCAATCATGAAAGATTTGGCGCACCATTTCCGTGCAAACAGCCCCCCGATTGAACCAATATGGTGCAGCCACGGGTCGGCGAAGGAAGGCAGGCCATGACCGCCGACTGGCCAGCCACCCAACCGTGAGTTGAGCGGTCGTCATCGGCAGGTCGGGCGTCACGCTGACCCCGGCAGTGCGTTGCGTCGAGGCAGTGTGATCGAGCGCTCCCGCGGGCGGTTGCGCTTGATGGAGATGATCAAGACCGATTCTCTGTGCCATATACTATCGAACTCGAATTCCAACTGTCGCGGATTATGGGAAAGTTAACCGAGATCCTCACCCTCGCCCAACAGCGCGCCCAAGCCATGGGCCTGCCGTACGAAGGCGCGCTGACGCCGCAGGAAGCCTGCGACCTGTTGCGCCTGGCGCCCGGCGCCAGGCTGGTCGACGTGCGCACCCGCGCCGAGTGGGACTGGGTCGGCCGCGTTCCCGGCGCTGTCGAAATCGAGTGGAACGTCTACCCGGGCGGTGGGCGCAACCCCAATTTCGTGGCCGAGCTGAAGCGCCAGGTCGATCACGAAGCGCTGGTCCTGTTCCTCTGCCGCAGCGGTGTCCGCTCGGATGCAGCGGCGCGTCTGGCGACCGAAGCCGGGTATGGCGACTGCTTCAACATCCTTGAAGGGTTCGAGGGCGACAAGGACGCCAACGGCCAGCGCAACACCTGCGGTGGCTGGCGTCATGCCGGGCTGCCCTGGTACCAGGGGTGATCCCCACAGCCCGGAAACCATTTCGGAGACCCGCATGCAATCGACCGTGATCGCCTTCACGCCCTTCAACAGCCTGTCCGACGACGACTGTCAGGAACGCATCCGCGCCGCCCGCGCCAAACTCGGCAAACGGGCGGTGATCCTCTGCCACCATTACCAGCGGGCCGACGTCTACCAGCACGCCGATCTGACCGGCGATTCGCTCAAGCTGTCCAAGCTGGCCGCGCAGACCGATTCCGAATACGTCGTCTTTTGCGGCGTGCATTTCATGGCCGAGGTCGCCGACATCATGACCGCGCCGAACCAGATCGCCATCCTGCCCGACCTCGCCGCCGGCTGCTCGATGGCCGACATGGCCAACTTGGCCAAGGTCGAGCGCTGCTGGCGCGAGCTGGGAGAAGTGCTCGATGTCGAGAACGAGGTCACCCCGGTCACCTACATCAACTCCGCCGCCGATCTCAAGGCCTTCTGCGGCGAACATGGTGGCATCGTGTGTACTTCGTCGAATGCCGGGACCATCGCCGAATGGGCTTTCGCGCGCCGGCCCAAGGTGCTGTTCTTCCCCGACCAGCACCTCGGGCGGTGGACCGGCCACAAGATGGGAATTCCGCTGGACGACATGGTGGTCTGGGACCCCGATCTCGAAATGGGCGGTCTCACGGTCGACCAGATCAGGAAGGCCAAAATCCTGCTCTGGAAGGGTCACTGCTCGGTGCACCAGATGTTCCAGAAATCGCACATCGACGCCTTCCGGGAGAAGTACCCGGACGGGTTGGTCATCGCCCACCCCGAATGCAATTTCGAAGTCTGCGCCGCCGCCGATTACGTCGGGTCGACCGAGCATATCGTCAGGACCATCAAGGAGGCGCCGGAAGGGACGCGCTGGCTGGTCGGCACCGAACTCAACCTGGTCGACCGCCTGGCCCGCGAGGTTCTGCCGCAGAACAAGATCGTCCAGTTCATGGCGACGACCATCTGCATGTGCTCGACGATGCAGCGCATCGACCCCCAGCATCTGGCGTGGACGCTGGAAAACCTGGCGGCCGGCAAGGTCGTCAATCAGATCCGGGTTCCCGAGCACGAGGCCCGGCTGGCCAGGCTGGCGCTTGACCGCATGCTGGCGATTTCCTGACCGTTCATGAGCAAGTCGGCAGCGCTGCACGTCACGACCCTGAACATCCACAAGGGCTTCTCGCAGTTCAACCGGCGCATGATGGTGCACGAGCTGCGCGAACGCCTGCGTGATCTCAATCCGGACATCGTCTTTCTGCAGGAGGTTCAGGGGCTGCATCTCGGCCATGCCGAGAATCACGACGACTGGCCGAGCGAGCCGCAGCACGAATTCCTGGCCGACGAGGTGTGGCACGACTCCGCCTATGGCAGCAACATGGTCTACGACCACGGCCACCACGGCAACGCGATACTCTCGCGCTTCCCCATCCTGCACTCGCACAACCAGGATGTGACCCATCTCCAGTTCGAGAAGCGCGGCCTGCTGCACTGCCGGATCGACCTGCCGGGTGGCCCGGGGGCGCACTGTGTCTGCGTCCATCTCTCGCTGTTCGGCTACTCGCGCCGCCTGCAGGTCGCCGCGCTGGCCGATTATCTCGACAGCGTTTCCGCCCCCAACGAGCCGCTCATCATCGCCGGCGATTTCAACGACTGGAGCAACCGGGCGGGTCACCAGCTGGTGAAGCGACTGGGCCTGACCGAAGTCTTCAGCAACCGGAATGGCGCGCCGGTGCGCAGTTATCCCGCCGCCCTGCCGGTGTTCCGCCTTGACCGCATCTATGTTCGTGGCTTCAAGGTGCGCCGGACAGAGGTCCATTTCGGGCAACCGTGGTCGGCGATCTCCGACCACGCCGCACTGTCGGCTCATCTGGCAAGGCATGCCCGCTGAGTTCCTGCCAGGAAACCGGATCACGCTGCTCAATTCGGGCGCCGAGTACTTTCCCGCCCTGCTGTCGGCCATCGAGTCGGCGCGAGTCGAGATCTACCTCGAAACCTACATCTTCGCCGACGACGAGATCGGCCACGAAGTCGCGGGCGCCCTCTCCCGTGCCGCCGGGCGCGGCGTCCAGGTGAATGTCACGGTCGACGGCTTCGGCGCCCGCAATTTCCGCGCCGATTTTCTGCCGCGGCTGACCGCCGCCGGCGTCCGCGCGATGTTCTACCGGCCGGAAATCAGCCCCTTTCACCTGCGCCGTCACCGCTTGCGCCGCCTGCACCGCAAGCTGGCCGTCATCGATGCCCGCGTCGCCTTCGTCGGCGGCATCAACATCGTCGACGACAACAATGCGCCGGAAGACATGCGCCCGCGCTATGACTATGCCGTCCGTATCGAAGGCCCGACGCTGCGCCAGGTTCACCACGCGGTCCGGCGGATGTGGGAAGTCGTTTCCTGGGCGAACTTCAGGCGCCGCTTCCGCCATCACCTGCCGGCCACCCCCGGTGGCGAGGTCGCCGGCGTACAGGATGCCGCGTTTCTCATCCGCGACAACATCCGCCACCGCAACGACATCCTGCATGCCTACATCACGGCGATCAACAGCGCACAGGATGAAATCCTGATTGCCAATGCCTACTTCCTGCCGGGCCTGCGCTTCGGCCTGGCGCTGCATGCGGCCGCCAGGCGCGGGGTGAAGATTACCGTCCTGCTCCAGGGCAAGACCGATCACCCCTTGCTCCGCTACGCGACGCAGACGCTTTACGCGGCGCTGCTCAAGGCGGGGATGCGCGTCTACGAGTACGAGAAAAGCTTCATGCATGCCAAGGTCGGCGTCATCGACCGCCTCTGGGCAACGGTCGGGTCCTCCAACATCGACCCGTTCAGCCTGCTGCTCGCCAAGGAGGCCAACCTGTTCGTGCGCGACCCGGCATTCGCAGCGGAACTTCATGCCAGCGTCGGCCAGGCCATCGCCAGCGGCGCGCGCGAAGTGCTGGCCGACGAACTGACCGCCCATCCCTGGTACATCCGCACCCTGCGCTGGCTAAGCTACGGACTGGTCCGGGCCATCGTCGGCCTGACCGGCTACGGATCGCGGCACTGGCGCTCTGACGGACAGACGCCGGGCCCCGGCTCCTGAGCCGCAGCCCTTTGTGCTCGCGGCCAAGGGGCGGAAGCCGGCGGTCTTCCGCCAAGAGTCCACCGAAAGCCTACGAGGCGCACGGCGTGAACCAGCGACTGCCGGCTCCCCGCTGCGGGCGCGAGTCGTGCGCCCGCCGGGCCGGTGTCGCCTGCCCGGCGGGAGTCGCCGCCCTTGCCGGCGCCGGATCGCTCGCGCGCCGGGCGAGGGAGTCGCGAAGGATGGAAATCGCGAGGATCAGCAGGGAAGCGATGCCGCAGGCCAATACGCTGAAGACGAGCGGAGCGGCGCTAATGAAAGGATCCGGATACATGACGTTCTCCAATTGACATTGCACGAGCCCCCATTGTGCAGATCCGCACTGTGTTCCACAATTGCATGCAATGACATACCACGATCTCGATAATGAATAGCCCGCAAGCGGGCGCGCCCTTCGACTGGACGCTGATGCGCTCGTTCCTGGCGGTCCTCGAACGGGGAAGCCTGCTCGCCGCCGCCCGCCATCTCGGCAGCAGCCAGCCCACCGTCGGGCGTCATGTCGCGGAACTCGAGCGCCAGCTTGCCATGGTGCTGTTCGAGCGCACGGGACGCGGTCTCGTGCCGACCCAGGCGGCGCTCGCCATCGCCGATCACGCCCGCGCCATGGCGGAGAGCGCCGATGCCATCGGCCGTGTGTTGACCGGCCAGAGCAAGCAGTTGGCCGGCGCGGTGCGCATCACCGCCGTCCAGACGGTGGCCGTTCTCCTGCTGCCGCCCATCCTTGCACGGCTGCGGGCCCAGGAGCCGGGAATCGCGATCGAGGTCGTGGCGTCCAATGCGATCAGCAATCTGCTGCGGCGCGAGGCGGACATCGCCATCCGCATGGTGCGACCCGACCAGGGTTCGCTGATCACCCGGCACATTGCCGATTCCGTGATCGGCGCCTATGCGCACGAGGATTACCTGCGCCGTCGCGGCGTTCCCCTGATACCGGCCGACCTGCTGCAACACGACTTGCTCGGCTTCGACCAGGACGATCTGATCATCCGCCGCTTTCAGGAAATGGGGCTGTCGATCGCGCGTGACGGATTCGCCATCCGCAGCGACGATCAGCTCGTGCTCTGGGAAGCGCTGCGCGCCGGACTGGGGATCGGATTTACCGGGATCTGGCGGGGCGACCGGGAGCCCGGAGTCCGGCGCGTCCTGCCCGGCCTGACCGTCACGCTGCCGATCTGGCTGACCGTGCACCGCGAGATCCGCTCGAGCGCACGCATCCGGGCGGTTTACGACTTCCTGGCAAAGGCGATTCCGGAAGTTCTGGCCTGACCGGCCAGTCCGCTGGTCATCCCGGGAACGCGGCTCAGAAATCGAGCTGCAGGGTCGCCAGCCGCGCGTAAAGTCCGCCTTGCCGGCGCAGGTCCTCCGGCGTCCCGGTCTCGACTATCCGTCCGCGGTCCATGACGACGATCCGGTCGGCCTTCTGCACCGTCGCCAGGCGATGCGCGATGATCAGCGTCGTCCGCCCCGTCATGGCGGCGCTGAGACCCCGCTGCACGAGGATCTCCGACTCGGCGTCAAGAGCGCTGGTGGCTTCGTCGAGCAACAGCAGGCGGGCGCCCTTGAGGATGGCGCGGGCAATCGCGATGCGCTGGCGCTGGCCGCCCGACAGCCGCGTCCCGCGCTCCCCGAGGAACGTCTGGTAGCCCTCGGGCAGGCGCTCGATGAATTCGTCGGCCAGCGCCGCCCTGGCCGCCTGCCGGACCTCCTCGTCGCTCGCCGAGGTCCGGCCGTAGCGGATGTTTTCCAGTGCGTTGGCGGAGAAGATCACCGGGTCCTGGGAGACGATGGCGATCTCCTGGCGCAGGTCGCGCAGGCTCAGCTGCCGGATGTCCTGCCCGTTGATCCGGATGCAGCCGCCTGAAACATCGTAATAACGCAACAGGAGCTGAAACAGACTGGTCTTGCCGGCGCCTGACGGCCCGACCAGCGCCACGCTCTCGCCGGGCGCGATATCGAGGCAGATGTCGTCAAGGGCGCGGACCTGCGGGCGGGCCGGATAGGCGAACACGACATGCTCGAAGCTGATCGCCGCCTGCGCCATGACCACCGGCGCCTGCGGCGTCGCCGTGTCGCGGATGGCCGAGCGGGCATGCAGCAGGTCGAGCAGGCGCTCGGTCGCGCCGGCGGCGCGCATCACGTCGCCCCAGACTTCCGCCATGGTTCCGACAGCGCCGGCCACCAGGGCGGCATAAAGGACGAAGGAGGCAAGCTCGCCGCCGGTCAGGGCGCCCGCATGGACCTGACGCGCACCGATCCAGAGGACGAAGATGATCGTTCCCATCACCGCCGTGATGATCAGCGCCGTCAGCGCCGCGCGCACCCGGGTGCGCCTGATCCCGGTGGCGAAGCCGAGTTCCGTGCGCTCGGCAAAGCGGCTGGCTTCCCGCTCTTCCTGCGTGTAGGCCTGCACCGTCGGCATCGCGTTGAGGATTTCGCCGGCCAGCGCCGACGCATCGGCGATCCGGTCCTGCGACTCGCGCGAGAGCTTCTTGACCTTGCGCCCAATGGCGACAATCGGCAGGATCAGCAACGCCATCAGTCCCAGGTTCAGCGAGAACAGGTAGAAGCTGGTCACCGCCAGCATGACCATGCCGCCAAAAAACTGGAAGACGCTGCGCAGGCCCATCGAGATCGAACTGCCGACCACGGTCTGGATCAAGGTCGTGTCGCCGGTCAGCCGGGACAGAACCTCCCCCGTCTGCAGGGTCTCGAAGAATTGCGGCGACTGCGCCAGCACCCGCGCATAGACGGCGTTGCGCAGATCGGCGGTGACCCGCTCGCCGACCCAGGAAACCATGTAGTAGCGCGCCGCCACCGCCAACGCCCAGACGCTCGCCAGCCCGAAAAGCGCGAGGAAGCGCCCGTTCAGGCTCAAGCCGCCGAGCAGGCCCGCGCCTTGCCGCTCGCGTTCGCCGAAGCCGAAGTCGATCAGGTCGCGGAACGCCAGCGGCACCAGCAGAATCGTCGCCGAAGCGAGGCACAGGAGAACGAAGGCGAGGGCGACGCGCGCCCGGTAGGGGCGAACGAAAGGCCACAGGCCGGCCAGCGCCGAAAGTTTGCGGACCGTTGCCGGCGGACCTGGGGAATCGTGAGCCATCAGCCATTATCGTTGAAGTTCGGGGTCCGCTCTCTCGCCGTTGCCGATCACGACTGAAAAAGCCGGGCCGACAAGGCCGGAGCGGTCAGCCGGCAAGCGCATCCCGGCCGGCGGCCTGCCGCGGAATGGCGGCGAACGACCAGTACCGCAACGCCCAGTCCCAGAGGTCGCGCAACTCCGCACGCGCCAGATCCGGCGGCACCGCCTGACCGAGGAAGGCCAGCGCCGAAGCCAGGGCGCGGCCGGCCTGATCCGGCCGCAAGGCGGGCGCCCTGGTCTGCTTCGACAGCTTCTCGCCGGCGGCGTTGGTCGCCACCGGCAGATGCGCGTAACGCGGCGTCGCGTAGCCGAGGCAGCGCTGCAGCCAGATCTGGCGCGGCGTCGAGGCGATCAGGTCGGCGCCGCGGACGACATCGGAAATGCCCTGAAATTCGTCGTCGACCGCAACAGCCAACTGGTAGGCGTACAGACCGTCCGCCCGGAGCAGGACGAAATCACCGACATCGCGCTCGATGTTCTGGGCTTGCCGGCCCTGCACCCGGTCGCTGAACGCGATCTCCTCGCTGCCCGCGCGAAGCCGCCACGAGCGGACGCCGCGCCCGTGCGCCAGGCTGTTGCGACAGGTCCCCGGATAAGCCAGCCCGCCATCGACGGCGGGGCGCGTCGCCGAGTCGGCGATTTCCCTGCGCGAACACCCGCAGCCGTAAGCCAGGCCCGCGGCCCTGAGCCTGTCCAGCGCCGCGGCATAGGCATCCGCGCGCCGGCTCTGCCAAAGCACCGGGCCATCCCACTCGAAGCCGAAGGCTTCCAGGGTTTTCAGGATGCCGGCGGCGGCCCCCGGAACATTCCTCGGCGTGTCGACGTCTTCCATGCGCAGCAGCCACTCGCCGCCATGCGCGCGGGCATCGAGATAGCTGCCGACGGCGGCGACCAGCGAGCCGAAATGCAGCGGGCCGGTCGGCGAGGGAGCGAAACGGCCGCGATAACGTGTCTCTTGCATGCGGATGGTGGGAACTGCGCCAGGATGGCATCCTGCCAGGGAGCCCATTATCGTCCGGAACCATGGCCGACGGTAGGCCGGTCGGCAACACCGTCGACGCCTCCGACCCAGGCCAATGGGGGCTGCAATCCGGGCACGCCGCGAGCGCCAGCGCGGCGGCATTGGTATATTGGCGGCACCGCCAAGACCGTTGTTCCGGAGTCCGCCATGTCCGACCTGCTGCGTATCGCCCAGGCTGTTGAATTTGCCGCCGTCAGGCACGCCCACCAGCGCCGCAAGGGGGCCAGCGAAGCCCCCT